>CEPL01024563.1_pt1 | contig 33427 bp, 36 predicted proteins | sample 530541 | NCBI WGS metagenome assembly CEPL01 (sample SAMEA2620339, study PRJEB7988) | marine metagenome | biome: marine biome (ENVO:00000447); feature: surface water layer (ENVO:00002042); material: "saline water (ENVO:00002010), including plankton (ENVO:xxxxxxxx)" | depth 5 m
CTATACAAACTGATTCTAATAATAGAGGGTCTACTAATTTTCCTGATACTGAAGATGTAAATAATGATAATACGATGAATCGTATCAATAGTTACTTTGAATATAGAATTCCATTAACTAAAAATATGAATTCTGAAAATAGTCCATTTATTGTTGATTCTCGTATAACAGAGATTAAACTCCCTAATGGAAATACTTCAAAATCTAAATGGTTATTATTTAAAGTGCCAATATTCAAAGAATACTATGAATCAAAAAATTTAGATCAATATTTTAAAGCCATTAATGGAATTAATGATTTAAAATCAATAAGTTTTATGCGGATGGTTCTTGAAAATTTTGAAAATCCAACAACTTTAAGATTTGCAACTTTAGACTTGGTTAAGACCGATTGGAAAAGATATAATCTGCCACTAAATAAGTCAAATTCTATTAACTCAGAAACAAGCTTTGAAATTGGTGCTGTAAATATTTTTGATAATGAAACTAGGCAACCCGTAAATTATATTTTACCCCCGAATGTTCAACGTGAGGAAATATATAATAATAATTCAATCATTAGACAGAACGAACAATCTTTAAGTCTAAAGGTCAAAGATTTGAAATCTAAAGATTCGCGAGCTGTCTATAAAAATACAAATCTTGATCTTAGACATTATAAAAAGATAAAAATGTACATGCATGCTGAGTCTGTTGCTAACAAGCCTAAATTACCCAGTGAAATCTCTAATGACAATTTAGATGAAAGTATAGTAGCATTCATAAGATTAGGTAGTGATGTAGATGAGAACTATTACCAAATTGAAATTCCATTAAAACCAACGCCAACGACACTTAACAATTCAATATTAACAGCTGATGAGGTTTGGAATCCAGATTTTAATTCAATAGACCTCGATCTAAAAAAATTGATTGATATGAAATTAAAATTGATTTCAAATAAAATATTAAACAATGAAGCGGTTTATTTTGACTATGACTTAAATGAAATTGATGAGTTTTCTCTTTTTAGTCAACTACCTGGAGAAAAAAAATATAAATTTTCTATCAAAGGTAATCCATCCCTAGGCAGGGTTAACACAATAGTCCTTGGTTTAAAAAACCCATCAACTCAATTTGGAAAAGATTTATCAGCTGAAGTTTGGTTCAATGAATTACGATTATCAAACATAAAATCCTCTGGTGGATGGTCATCTGTTGCTAGTGTTGATGCTAATATTGCTGATTTTGCAAATATCTCTTTTAGTAATAAGTTTTCATCTGATGGTTACGGGTCAATAGACAGATCTCCTAATCAAATGTCAAATGAAAATTATAATCAATATAATTTTGTAACAAATGTAAATGCAGGTCAACTACTGCCAAAAAAATGGGGTGTAAATGTACCTTTGAGTTACACTTTCTCTGAGGAAGTTTCTAATCCTAAATATGATAGTTTTCATAATGATTTGGAATTAAATAATCTGATTGATATTTCTGAAAATAAAGATTCAATTATGAATCAATCATCATTAGTTTCAACTTCAAAGAGTTTTAGTTTAATAGGCTTGTCAAAGGATAAAAAAAGTGATAAAGAACCTAAATTCTATGATATTGAAAATTTAAACTTTTCTCACACATACAGTGAAAATAATTATAGAGATTATGAGTTTGAATATTCTGAAAGAAAATCAACACAGAGTTCAGCAAACTATTCTTATAATTTTAGTGATGCAACATTTTATCCGTTCAAAGAATTAATAAATAAGGATTCAAATAAATTAGAATGGTTAAAAGAATTTAATTTTAATCCATTACCATCAAATATTTCTTTCTCAGCAAATTATAATCGAAGACTGTATATTCAAAAGTTTAGGGAAATAAATTATAACGGTGTGAATTATGATAATCAAATACCTTTACCTGTACTTAAACAAACAAATTTCTTGTTTGATTGGAGAATGTCATTATCTCAAAATATTACTAGATCACTTAGGTTAAATTATAGTGCGACTAACTCTAACATAATTTCTGAGGACTCGAATTTTCAGAACTCCAGTTTGGGAATTTTTGATAATTTTTTTAATACCGGTTCACCAAATAATTTTGGTCAGAGTCTGAGTGTGAATTACGTTTTGCCTTTTCAGTATTTTCCTTTTTTAAACTTTATTGAAGGGACATATACATATACAGGTAATTTTAATTGGGAGAGAGGTTCTGATGTTTTTTCAAGTATAAAATCTGAAGGTGGTGAAATTTTAGGAAGAGTAAATACTATACAGAATGCTAACACTCAAAATTTTTTACTCAATTTTAATTTTAACCAAATTTATAGAGAAATACCTTGGCTTAACTCTGACGAAAACATATTAAAATCTTTAATTAAATCAACTAGAAGAGTGAGGTTTAATTATTCTGAAAATTCAGGAAAAGTCCTTCCTGGATTTTTACCAAGTATTGGATTTTTAGGAACGTCAAAACCATCATTAGGTTTTGTGTTTGGAAGTCAATCAGATATTAGATATGAAGCAGCTAAAAACGGGTGGTTAACTGATTTTCCGACTTTCAATGAGTCTTTTAAACAAATCTTCAACTCAAAATTTGATCTTTTAGGTGAGTTAGAGTTTTTTCAAATAATTAAACTGGACTTAATTGCTAATAGATCTTATTCAAATAATTTCACTGAAAACTACAGAGTTGATAATAGTATATACAGTTCCTTAAACCCAAATTATTTTGGTAATTTTTCAATATCAACTAATATGCTTAGAACAAGTTTTAAGAAAAAAAATAAAGACTATTCTGAAGTATTCGATGCAATGAAAAATAATAGATTGATTGTAGCTGAAAGATTAATTTTAGAAAAGAATTTAAATATTATTGAATATGATAATGAGGGCTTCCCAATTGGTTATTCAAAAAACAGTCAACAGGTTTTAATTCCAGCTTTCATGTCTGCTTTTCTTGGATTTGATCCACAAAAAATAGCTTTAAACCCAATTTCAAATGAACCAAAATTGAATTGGGCATTGAAAGTTGAAGTTCCTTCGGACTTATTAAATGACAACATTAAAAGGATATCTTTTGGACATTCATACAGATCTAATTTTACGATTAATAATTTTAGATCTAACCTTGCTTTCGATCCTGATTTGTTTGATAAGTCTGGTAACTATCTAAGTGAAATGTCATATTCTAATTTAAATATAGTTGAACAATTTAATCCTTTAGTCATGATTGATATTCAGTTTAATAATTCATTAAGATTAAATTTTGATTTTGTGAAGGACAGAGCTGTTTCTTTGAGCCTTGCAAATAATTTTATTACTGAATCATGGGGAAATGAATATGTATTTGGATTAGGATACAGAGCCAGAAATTTGAGAATTAATTCAAGTTTAGCACCAAACTCAAATAATTTTGTTGGAGATTTAAATGTTAAAATTGATATGAGCCTAAGAAAAAATATGACTGTAATAAGAAATTTAAATATTGAAGACAATAAAGTTTCAGCTGGTCAATCATTAGTTTCAGCAAAACTTTCTGCAGATTATGCTCTAACAAAAAGCTTTTCTGCCATTTTCTTTTATGATCATATGTTTTCTAAATATGAAGTTTCCTCTGCATTTCCGCAAACAAACATTAGGTCTGGATTTACATTGAGATATAATTTTGGTAATTAATTATTGTATTTTCATAAAGGATAGTATAAATTAGAAAAATGGAAATAAGAGAAAATTTAAAGTACACAAAAGACCATGAGTGGATTAGTATTGATGGAGATATTGCTACTGTTGGAATCACAGATTTTGCCCAAAGTGAACTTGGTGATATTGTCTATGTTGAAGTAGATACAATTGATGAAAATTTAAATAAAGATGATGTTTTTGGAACTGTGGAAGCTGTTAAAACCGTTTCTGATCTTTTTATACCTGTCTCTGGTGAAATCTTAGAATTCAATGAATCTCTTAACGACAATCCTGAATTAATAAATGAATCACCTTATGATGAAGGTTGGATTATCAAAATGAAAGTTGAAAACAGTGATCAGCTAAGTGAACTTTTAGACTCCAAATCTTATTCTGAAATTACTGGTTAGATATATTAAAATATACATAGCATACGTCTATACATTATTTTTGATATCATTATCAGTGATACCTATCCAAACTCAGTTGAGATCTCTAAAGCTATTGGAATGGGACAAAGCTGTTCATTGTTTGCTTTACTTTCTTTTTATAATCTTCTGGGGATTAAAGTTTGAAAACAAAAAAAATAATTTAAGGGTTCTGCTAATAGTAACTATTATTTTTGGTTTGTTATTAGAAATTTTTCAAGAAATACTTCCATTTGGAAGAGTCTTTGAATGGGGAGATTTTATAGCTAATACTGCTGGAGCTTTAATTGGATTTTTTATTTTGCATTTAAATAAAAAAAAATTACATTAGCTGACCTATGAGACTAAAAAAAAATCCTGAGGCTGATTTAAATAAAAAGAGTTCGTTTTATTTTTCTATTGGGTTATTCTTGGTTTTACTAGTTTCATGGCAAGCGATTGAGTATAAGAACTATGATGATGACGGATATGGATATATAGCATTAGATGTCGATGATGATGATGATGAAGAAATTCCAATCACTGAACAAATCAAAACACCACCACCACCACCACCACCACCAGCACCCGAAATAATTGAGGTAGTTGAAGACGAGGAAGAGGTTGAGGAAACAATAATTGAATCAACAGAAACTGATCAAGAAGAAATTGTTGAAGAGGTTGAGGTTGTTGAAGAAGAAATTGATATGGATGTTCCTTTTGCTATTATTGAGGATGTTCCGTTATTCCCTGGATGTGAAAGAGTTCCAAAATCTGAAAGAAGAAATTGCTTTCAAACTCAAATTCAGAAGCATATAGCAAAGAATTTTAGATACCCAGAAATTGCTCAAGAAATGGGTATTCAAGGAAGAGTTTTTGTTCAATTCACAATCGGTAAAGATGGTTCTATTTCGGGTATTAGAACTAGAGGACCAGATAAAAACTTAGAAAAAGAAGCTAGTAGAATTATTAGTAGACTTCCGACAATGACACCTGGAAAACAAAGAGGTCGTCCTGTAAGAGTTCCATTCAGTATCCCTATCACTTTTAAGCTTCAATAAAATTATATTCTAACTTTTTTACTTATTGAATTGTAACTAAGTTTGCATTCCTATTAGTACAAATTGATTAATACTAAGATATTTACTTCTTTAACCAAGGCTAGGTTAGCCCTTAGTGTTGTTTTTTCGTCTGTAGCCGGATATTTTCTAGCCGTTGATGTAGTTAATTTTAGTGATTTAATTTTATTAGTTGTAGGTGGATATTGCATTGTTGGTGCAGCAAATTCCTTTAATCAGATAATTGAAAAAGATAAAGATGCATTAATGGACAGAACAAAAAATAGACCTCTACCCGCTAATGAAATTACGACTCAAAATGCATTTTGGATCTCTGTTTTTTTAACTCTTATTGGTATATTTTGTTTGTATTTGATTAACTATAAAACTGCATTTTTTGCTGCGATTTCAGTTTTTTTATATACATGTGTTTATACTCCTTTAAAACCAATAACTCCTCTTTCAGTTTTTGTTGGTGCCATTCCTGGGGCAATTCCATTTATGCTTGGATGGGTGGCTGCAACTGGTAGCTTTGGTATTGAACCTGGGACTTTATTTATGATTCAATTCTTTTGGCAATTTCCTCATTTTTGGGCCTTAGGCTGGATGTTAGATGATGACTATAAAAAAGCTGGATTTATAATGCTGCCCACTGGGAATAGAGATAAAAGTACTGCACTTCAAATTATTTTATATATAATATGGATGATGATAATATCAGTATTTCCTTATACTGGTCTAACCGGAAATTTGACTTTAAGTTTTGGCTCAACAATTGCAATTCTAATGCTTGGTATTATAATGTTAGTTTTAGCTATAAATTTGTATAATAAAATGGATATTTCATCAGCTAGTAAATTATTTTATTCTAGTATTTTATATTTAACCTTAATTCAAATAATATATTTAATTGATAAGTTTTTATGAGTGATAATGATTTAAGACTTAAGAAAGAGAAAGCAAAAAAAATGATGTTATTGTTTGCATTGTTGAGCATCACAATGACTTTCGGCGGATTAACAAGTGCTTACGTTGTGAGTAAGGGTCGTCCAGACTGGTTGGTTGACTTTGTCCTTCCGAAATCATTCGTTTACAGCACCTTTGTTATTGTTCTAAGTAGTATAACAATTCAACTATCAAAATATTTCCTAAACAAAGAAAAGTCAAAAAACAGATCACTTATTTTTTTATCCACAACTTTTATTTTGGGAATAATATTTCTTGTTCTGCAGTTTAATGGATTTAACAATCTTATTGATTTGGGGTATTATTTTGCAGGAGCACAAAGTAACGTAACTACTTCATTTATATACGTTTTAGCTTTTGTTCATCTTTTACACCTAATAGCTGGATTAGTTGTTGTTTCGGTGTTGTTTTATAAGACATACTTTGATAAGTACTCAGATTCAATATTGGGTTTTTCACTCGGTGTAACATTTTGGCATTTCCTTGATTTACTTTGGGTTTATTTGTTTATTTTTTTGTATTTCATTGGATAAAAATTCATTAACTTTGTTTAAAATTTTTTGATTTAATGAGTTCGACAATTTCCTCTGCTGAAATTCAAAATGACTGGGATGGAGGAGGCAAGCCTTTAAAAGCAAGCTACGGTAAATTAATGATGTGGTTTTTCATCGTTTCAGATGCACTCACATTTTCCGGTTTTCTTGTTGCTTACGGCTTTTCTAGATTTAAGAATATTGATTCATGGCCGATAGCTGACGAAGTATTTACACACTTCCCATTTCTACATGGTGTTGATGCACCAATGTACTATGTTGCTTTGATGACTTTTATTCTAATTTTTTCATCTGTAACAATGGTATTAGCCGTTGATGCAGGTCATAATAACAATAAAAATAAAGTAGCATTTTACATGTTACTTACTATAGTTGGTGGTGCAGTATTTGTTGGTTCTCAAGCATGGGAATGGGCTAACTTCATCAGAGGTGAATATGGAGCAATTGAAACTAAAGGAGGTCAAATTATTCAATTTGTTGATACGAGCAATGATTATAAAAGAATTGCTTTAAAAGATTTTGTTGTTAGTGTTCCTAGGGATAGAGAACAACATCAAGGAAGTAATGGATTGTGGTACAGAGATGAAGCTTCTCTTCCTACATTTACGCTACAGGAAGTTTCAAACAGTTTTTTAGCGAATCCTGCTCTGGTTGTAAGGTCTGAAAAAATTGATGAAAAAGGAAAAAAAATTATTCTCTCAAGAGAAGAATCTGTTGAAAAAGTTTCACAAGGAGTATATGTTGTTGAAGGAGCTAATTTGATTAGAAATGAATATGGAAATAGGCTCTTTGCTGATTTCTTTTTCTTCATTACTGGTTTTCATGGTTTCCACGTTTTTTCTGGTGTGATAATTAATCTTATCATTTTCATCAATGTACTTTTAGGAACATATGAAAAAAGAGGACACTATGAAATGGTTGAAAAGGTTGGGTTGTACTGGCACTTTGTTGATCTAGTATGGGTTTTTGTATTTACATTCTTTTATTTGGTTTAGACTATGGGACAACACGAACACAAACTAGAAATATTCAGAGGATTAATAAAATTTAAGTCCAACGTTCAAAAGATTTGGGGTGTTTTAATCTTTCTTTCAATAGTTACTGCTATTGAAGTAGTTTTAGGAATTGTCAAGCCAGAGATTTTAATGAATTATTTTTTGAATTTAAAACTCATCAATTGGATATTTTTGATTTTGACAATTGTAAAAGCTTACTACATTACTTGGGATTTTATGCATATGCGTGATGAGTCATTTGCTCTTCAAGCTTCTGTTGTAATAACTCTTATTTTTCTTATAGCTTACCTTGCTTTTATTTTATTAGTTGAGGGTAATTATATTTATGATGTAATGTATGAAGGTTTTGTGAGCTGGGATTTCTAATTTTCACATTTGAAAAAATATTTTGTTCTTGCTGTACTTTTTATCTTGCCTTTAGTTGCATACCTCTTTTTTGCATCTGGAATTAATAATTTTGCTAAGCTCCCAATACTAACAGATTCAATTCAGAATATTGAAAGTTTATCAAATCATACATTTGAAAATAACATATCAATTCTAACCTTCCTTGGTAATGATATTGAAGATAGAGAAGGGGATGCATTAAATCTAAATCAGAAAATTTATAAAAGATTTTACCAATTTAAGGACTTTCAGTTTGTGTCTATTATTCCCGAAGGAAATGAATTAAAATCAAAAAACTTAAAAGATAAATTATCATCGGGGACAAATACCGATATGAAAAATTGGCACTTTATTCATCTGCCAGATTCAAAAATCATTAATTTGTATAATAACTTATCTACTAATATTGAATTAGGAAATGACTTAGGATTACCATATGCTTTTATTATTGATAAGTCAAAAGCTTTGAGAGGCAGAGATGATGATGATGGCATAAAGTTTGGGTATGATTCTAGGTCAGTAGCTGATATTAATAATAATATGTTAGACGATGTTAAAATTATCTTAGCCGAATATAGAATGGCGTTAAAAAAGAATAATGTTTTTAAGTAATCATGTTTAAAAAAAAGTCATACATAGGCTTATTCATAATAATTATAATTTTTTCTTTTTGGTTTATTCCAAGAATAAATAATCGAGTTAACGAAAACAAAGTATCTGACTCAAGTAGAACAAAAGAGATAAGTCAATCCTCTAAGTTGTCTTTTATTAATTTGAATGGTGAATCAAGAAAAGTTCCTGAATTTGTATTTCAAAATCAGGATAATCGTTATGTCACAAATGAAGATTTTTCAGGAAAAGTTTATGTTGCTGAATTTTTCTTCACATCATGTCCATCGATTTGTATTGAAATGAATCAGAATATGAAAATATTAGATGAAGAGTTTGGAGATCGTGATGATTTTGGAATAGCTTCATTTACGATAGACCCTGTCAATGATACCCCAGTTGTTTTGAAAGAATATGCTGAGAGACTGAATGTTAAATCTCAAAATTGGCATTTTTTAACAGGTAAAATTGATGATGTATATGAGCTGTCAAATTCTGGTTTTAATATTTTCGCTGGGGTTAATCCTGCAGTTGCCGGTGGCTTTGAACATCAAGGGTTTTTTGCTCTTATTGATAAAAATGGATACATTCGTTCACGAAGAGACTCAAATGGAAACCCTATAGTCTATTATCTTGGCATAGAAAACCCCTCTGCTGATAAACAAGGCATTGATATGATTAAGGAGGACATTAGAAAATTATTAAAAAATGGCTGATTCAAAAAAATATAGACCGTTAGTAATAGCGGTATCAGTTCTAGTTCCTATTGTTGTGGCAATATTGTTTACTGTTAGAATTCCTAATGCTGAACCATTAACATTTTTGCCTCCAATTTATGCTGGTATAAATGCGTTAACTTCATTACTATTGATAGCAGCTTTGTATTTTATAAAGAATGGTCAAAGAATGATACATGAGGCATTGATGAAAGTATGTATTGGCTTATCACTGATTTTTCTTGTAATGTATATTGCTTATCATATGACAACTGATCCAACTCCATTTGGAGGAGAAGGAGTTATTAAATACATGTATTATTTTATTTTGATTTCACACATATTACTATCAATTGTTGTTATTCCTTTGGTTTTAACAAGCTATACTAGAGCAATTAGCTCTGAATTTATTTCTCACAAGAAGATTTCAAGAATAACCTTTCCAGTTTGGTTGTATGTAGCTGTAACTGGGGTTATTGTTTATTTAATGATTTCACCATATTACTAATGATTAGCTATTTTCAATGTTCTATGTGTAAAGCAGTACTTGAGTCAGGTGCTGATCAACAAGTTGCAGAAAGCTTAAATGATGGTATTATATACCTTATGGCGATTCCTTATATACTTGTAGCTTTAATTGGATTTTTAATTTATTATAAATTTTTTAGAAAGGCTTAAATTTTTTTTATCTTTGCTACTATGTATAACAAAGTACCATGTATTAAAAAATGAAAAATAATATTTTATTAAGATCTGAAGCTCTAGCTTCACTAAATAATGATAAATGGGGAATTTCAATTGGAGCTTTTCTCATATATATGATTATCACTGGAGCTATTGGATTAATTCCAGTTGTTGGAGGATTGGGTCAATTAGTTTTAACAGGACCTTTTCTAGTTGGTTATTACTATTTCTTTTTAAAGATTTCCAGAGATGAATCAGTTGATATTGAAGATTTATTTATTGCATTTAAAAGTAAAAACCAATTTTTAGCTAGTCTTGTTTCATACCTTCTTGCTGTTTTAATAATGTTATTAACTATGGGAATTGGACTTGTTCTTTGGGCATTTTTAGTTTTGGGAAGAGAAACTTTTATGTACTTTATTGACAAGATAAGCGAATGGTCTGAAAAATTTAATCCACTTAGTCTTCAATCTGATATACCTATATATGACCCTGCTTTAACAGATGCATTAAACCCTGAAATTAATTGGGCTTTTCTAATACTAGGGGCGATTCCATTTATTCTAATTCCAATTATTTACGTATCACTATCAATTTCACAAACATGGTTTATTATAGCTAATGATGAAAACATTTCTGGATATGATGCGTTAAAAGAAAGTTGGAATTTAATGAGACGTAAACGATTGAAATTGTTTCTTCTTCAATTAAGTTTTATTGGATGGGCAATTCTTTCAGTTTTAACTTTATTTATCGGTTTTATTTTCTTAGCCCCCTATGTGCAAACTAGTTATGCAAAGTTTTATGATAATTTAAATGAATCATCATGAAAAAGTTTCTTCCAAAAATTAAAAATTTCTATAGATGTGAAATAAAAAAATTTAAAAGAATCTTGAGACTGAAATAGTATAATCAAAAAATTAAATAATTATAAAATGAAAAAACTAATATTATTATGTATGCTATTTACATTGACTTCTTGTATTGATGTAAAACCAAATGTCACAGTAGATCAAAAAATTGATTTACATATTGATGGTGAAAATGTTGATGGATTGGAGGGTGAATGGGTGATTTCTGCTGATGAAAAAGACGATGTAATTACAGTAAAAATTGAGAGAAAAGAAGAACTGAGTGAGTAACGAAAACTTTAAAATTCAACTTAGAAAAGGGCTTTTAGAATTTTGTATTCTCCAAGTTCTTTTAAAAGAAAAGCTATATACTTCTGAGATTATTATAAAATTAAATGAATCTCAGATTATAGTTGTTGAGGGAACAGTGTATCCATTACTAAGTAGGTTAAAAAATAAAGGATTTGTTGATAGTGAGTGGATTGAGTCAAAGCAGGGTCCACCACGCAAGTATTATCGTTTAACTAAAAATGGTAAAAATTATCTGACTGAGTTAACCTCTAGTTATGTCGAAGTGAATTCATCAATCAAAAGTCTTATAAACAATAAATGAAAAAAACAGTAACTGCGAGTATCTCTGGGACAATTTCAAACAATTATTGTAGATTTGCCGGCGCTAACTTTAATAATGATTTACATTAATTCCATAATAAGTATCCTTTTTTCTTCAATTTTCCTGATTAAACTTTTATCAGATAAAACTGTCAAAAATTCAACAATTATAATATTAAGTGTTGCCCCATTTATTGTCACTTCTTTTAATATTATAAACCTTGGCTCTAACGACAAGTTGGAAGATGGTATTGAAAAAATTGAAGATTTTATTGATGATGAATACTCTCTTAATTATAAACTAAAAATTAACTAAAAAATTAAAATATGAAAACATCAAAATTTATTTATCAATTCGGTCTTCTTACAGGCTTGGTTAATGTTATCTACGGTGTTATGCGATTTACGCTAGGAACTCATTATGAAAATGATGCAGTTTCTCAGGTTGTTGGAGCAGTGATACTAATTGGTGGTATAGTCTTAGGTCAAATTGCTTTTAGAAAGGAAAATAATGGCCTTGTTTCGTTCAAAGAGTGTTTAAGAATAGGAGTGGGTATTGGACTAGTTACTGCAGTTATCAGTCTTGCTTATTATTTTTTACTGACAAACCTAGTTGAACCAGATTTTAATATTAAGGTACTTGAAATAGGATATGCTACGACAATTGAAAGTAATCCTGAGATTTCGAGTCAAATGACTCAACAGCAATTTATTGATAATTCTTTGCCTTTTATGTGGATCGCATATCCAGCTATAATAATGGTGACATTATTTTTTAGTTTAATATTTTCTCTTTGTACTGGAATCCTAATAAAAAGATCAGAATAATATATTAATGATAATAATAAAAAATTTACACAAATCTTACCCTATGGGTAATAGATCTTTACACGTTCTTAAAGGTCTTAATTTCACTGTTGAGGAAGGTGAACTAGTTGCTATTATGGGCTCTTCGGGTTCTGGAAAATCTACTCTTTTAAATATTTTAGGAATGCTTGATAACTATGACGATGGAAGTTATACTTTAGGCGATGTCCTAATAAAAAAGATGGATGAAACCAAAGCAGCAAAGTATAGAAATAAATTTCTAGGATTTGTATTTCAATCTTTTAATCTAATTAATTATAAAAACGCACTAGAAAATGTAGTTCTACCGTTATACTATCAAGGGGTTTCTAGAAAAGAAAGAGAGGAAAAAGCTTTAAAATACCTTGAGAATGTTGGTTTGAAAGATTGGGCTAATCATTTACCTGCAGAACTTTCTGGAGGACAGAAACAGAGAGTTGCAATAGCACGAGCAATGGTAGGAGAGCCTAAAGTTTTATTAGCTGATGAGCCAACCGGAGCTCTTGATTCAAATACATCTAAAGAAGTAATGGATTTAATTCAAAAAATCAACAAAGCTGGAAAAACTATTTTGGTTGTGACTCATGAAGAAGATATTGCTAAAATGTGTAAAAGAATTGTTAGGTTGAAAGATGGTGTCATAGTTGAGGATAAAAAAATTAAACAAAAGAAGGCATTATAATGTTTAATAAAGATCGTTGGATAGAAATATTTGAAACAATAAGTAAAAATAAGTTAAGAACAGCCTTAGCTGGATTTACTGTAGCCCTTGGTATAATCATATTTGTAGTCTTGTATGGACTTGGTAATGGGCTGGAGAATACATTTCAAAAGTTTTTTAAAAATGATCAATTAAACACGATTAGTATAAACCCTGGAAGAACATCAAAACCTTATGCAGGGTTTGAATCTAATAGAAGAATTGAGTTTGATAATGATGATTTTGCTGAGATTTCTGAAAAATTTAGTTTTTTTATTGAGGGAATTTCGCCCAGAATTGGATTAACTGGAAGAAATATATCATATAAATTAAATTCAAATAATTATTCTGTAATTGGAGTTTCACCATCATTTCAAAATAGTGAAATGACTATCATGATGAATGGAAGATATTTTAATGATGCTGATATAATTAATAAAGAAAGATATGTTGTAATAGGAAGATTGGTTAAAGATGATCTTTTTGAAAATGAGGATGCAATTGGAAAATATATAAATGGAGGTGGAAGGACATGGAAAGTCATCGGAGTTTTTCAGGATGATGGAGGTGACAGAGAAGAAAGAATCATTTATGCGCCTTACACCACAATACAGTCTATTCAAAGAGGATCTGACAATGTTGGATCTATAATTTTAACATATAGACCAGAAATTGGATTTGATGGAGCAGTAGAATTTGAAAGACAACTCAAAAGTTATATTAAGAATAGAAAAAAAATAGATCCTTCTGACCCCAGGGGAGTTTTCATTAGGAGTGCATCATCTGACTTAAAGGAAAATCAAGATTTTACTTCAGCTTTAAAAATCATCATTTCATTTGTAGGACTTGGGACATTATTAGCAGGAGTAATTGGTATCTCTAATATTATGGTCTATGTTGTAAGAGAAAGAACTAAGGAGTTGGGTATAAGAAAAGCTATAGGAGCTACACCTAAATCTATTGTTTGGATGGTTTTACAAGAATCTATTTTTATAACAACAATTTCAGGTTACGTAGGTATGTTTACGGGAATTTTATTTTTATCATCCTTAGGAAATAAACTTGAGGAAGACTTTTATATTATAGACCCCTATGTAGATTTTAACACTGCATTATTTGCAACAATTATGTTAATAATTTTTGGTGGAATTGCAGGGTTTATACCTGCAAGAAGAGCAGCTAAAATTAAACCAATAGAAGCACTAAATGATAAATAAATGAAAACACTTTTTGAAAAAGATACTTGGCAAGAGATTTTTGGTTCAATTCAAAAAAATAGAACTAGGACGATTATAACTATGATTGGTGTTTTGTGGGGTATATTTATATATATCACACTTGCAGGTGCTTCAAAAGGATTAGATAATGGATTTGAAAAAGCATTTTCCTCCATTTCATCTAATAGTTTATTTATTTGGGCACAGCAGACTTCATTACCGTATGGAGGATATAAAGCAAGAAGACAAATTAGATTAACAACCAATGATGTTGATATTATTAAAAGAAGAGTACCAGCCGTTGAATATATCGCACCACGAAATGTAGCAGGTGTATTTGGATCTTCTGGTGGCAATGTTGTTAGAGGAGCTAAATCAGGCACATATGCTATATATGGTGACTATCCAGAGTACATAAAAATTGCGGTTACTAAAGTATTTGATGGAGGAAGGTTTATAAACCAAACTGATATGGATAAAAAAAGAAGAGTTGCTGTTATTGGAGAAAGAACTCTTTTAGAACTTTTTGAAGAAGATGAGAATCCAGTTGGAAAATATATTAATATTAATAGCGTTTCTTTTAATGTTATTGGTGTTCACAAGTTTAGACAAGGTGGAGGTTTTGGTGATGATGGTGATATTTATATACCATTTGCTACATATAAAGATTTATTTAATACGGGTAAATATGTAGGCTTCTTTATGATGTCTGCATTTCAAGATGCTGATATAGTAGAAGTTGAGAAAGAAGTAAAATATGTATTAAAAGATATACATAAAATTGATCCTGAAGATGATCAGGCTTTAGGGGGGTTCAATTTGGGAGAGATTTTTAAAAAAACATTAAAGTTTGCTGATGGGTTGACATTCCTTTCCTTAGTTGTTGGGATTGCAACAATATTGGCAGGTGTAATTGGTATTGGAAATATTCTTTTAATTTCTGTAAAAGAAAGAACAAAAGAAATTGGGATTAGAAGAGCTTTGGGAGCAAGACCATCTCAAGTAAGAACTCAGATAATAATTGAATCTGCATTCCTTACTATACTAGCGGGTATAATTGGAATCATATTAGGTACTTTAATTTTATTTGCAATTAACATGGCTACTCAGGATCTATCGGATTTTCCATATACAAATCCAACAGTACCTTTAGAATATATTTTTGGAGCATTATCAATGATGATAATACTTGGAACCCTAATTGGTTTAATTCCAGCACAAATTGCTGTAAAAGCTAGACCTATTGAAGCATTAAGAGAAGAATAAATAATTAAACAACAAAAAATGAAATATTTAAAATATGCGGGAATCTCAGTAATTGTCTTAGGATTTTTATTTTCTATGGCTTATTACTCTAAAACTAATAGCAGATCTGCTATTACATATGAAACTGCACAATTAGAAAATAAAACTATTGAGGATAAGATTGTAGCCACTGGAAGCTTAGTCCCTGAAGATGAAGTTAATATTGTTCCTCAAATTAGCGGAATTATTGAAGAGATATATATTGAAGAAGGAGATGAAGTTAATGCTGGAGACTTACTAGCAAAGATTAAGGTTGTTCCAAACGAACAAACCCTAAATAGCGCAGAAGGTAGAGTAAAAACTTTAAGAATAGTTTTAAATAATTCAAGAAAAGAGTTTAACAGAAATCAAAAATTATTTGAAAAAGGAGTTATTTCAGAACAAGAATTCAATAATGTTGAATTACGATTTAATCAAGATGAACAAAACTTAGAAAATGCTATTTCAGATCTTCAAATAATTAAATTAGGATCAATTGGCGGATCTTCTGTAACTAATACAATAGTTAGATCAACTGTAAAAGGAACTATTTTACAAATACCTGTAAAAGAAGGGGATCAGGTGATACAGGCAAATACATTTAATCCTGGAACTACAGTTGCTACAGTTGCAGATTTAAATAAAATGATTTTTGAAGGATTAGTTGATGAAGGTGAGGTTGGAAAATTGAAAGAGGGACTTCCACTTAAAATAACTTTAGGAGCGATTGAGGGAAAAGAATATGATGCAACTCTAAATTTAATTTCACCAAAAGGATTAGATATTGCAGGTGCAATTCAGTTTAAAATAGAGGGAGAAGTTTATATAGATAATGAATTTGTAGTGAGGGCTGGTTATAGTGCTAATGCTAGTATTGTTACATCTGTAAAAGAAAATGTTTTATCTATAGATGAAGCATTAATTCAATTTGACAATAGAACAAAAAAAGCATTTGTAGAAGTCGAAGTTTCAGATCAAAAATTTGAAAGAAGAGAAATTGAAACTGGAATTTCTGATGGTGTGTATGCTGAATTAATTTCAGGTGTAACAAAAGAAGACAAAATCAAAATTTGGAATAAAACTGAACCAATTAAAAGAGGAGAAGAAGAGTAACAATTAAAATTTATGAAAAAATTAATTATAGTATTATCAATTATATTTTATACAAGTAGTTTTTCACAAGATTTATGGACTCTGGAGGAGTGTGTCAATAGAGCTTTAACTGAAAATATCTCTATAAAACAAGCTGAGCTTGATTATTTGGATTCAGAAATCCAGAAAAAAACTGCAGTAGGAAATTTTTTACCAAATTTGAATATTGGTAGTTCTCATTCGTGGAATGTTGGATTAAATCAAAACATAACAACAGGATTACTCGAGAATATTACAACTCAATTTAGTTCGATGAGCCTAAATATGAATATTGATATATTGAATGGGCTAAAAAATATTAAGCAACTTCATTTAGCAAATTTATCCATATTATCTAACCAATATCAGTTAGCTGACATGAAGGAAAATATTTCTTTATTCGTTGCAAATTCATTTTTACAAATATTATTTAATAAGGAGATTGTAAAAGTTCAAAAATTACAATTACAATTATCTAAAGATGAAGTAATTAGAGCAAATGATTTGGTAAATAATGGAGTAATTCCAAGAGGTGACTTATTTGAATTTGAAGCAAATTTAGCCTCTGTAGAAAAGTCTCTGATTGATGCACAAAACAGTTTAACTCTATCTAAGCTTTCATTAGCTCAACTTTTATTAATTGAAGATTATGAAAGTTTCGATATAGTAGATCAAGAGTACGAACTTAAAATTTCAAATATTTTAGATAAGAGTCCAAAAGAGATCTTTTCATATGCTGTTCAAAATAAGAATGAAATTAAAATTGCAGAAACGAATCTTGAAATTGCTAAAAAATCATTAGAACTAAATAAAAGTTTTCTTCAACCCAGATTATCGGCATTTTATTCATTTAGTTCAAGAATTGCCTATAGTGATAGAATTGCACCAAACGGTGAGATAAGTTTTGTTCCAATTGGTGTCGTAGAAAATACAAATCAAAGAGTTTTGGCTCCGATTCAAGGAACCAAAATTGTATCTCCTCCATCCTTTTCTGATCAATTTAATACAAATAAAGGTCAAAATTATGGTTTGAGTCTTTCGATTCCAGTATTAAATGGTTTCTCAACTAGATCAAATGTAAATAGAAGTAAGGTTAATGTTAAAAGAAGTGAAAATCTTCTTTTTCAAAGGAAATTGGATTTAGAAAACACGATCAATCAAGCATATAATGATGCTAAAGGATCTTTAAAAACATATGAAGCTTCCTTAAAATCATTAGAGTCTAGAAAATTATCGTTCGAGTATGCTCAAGAAAAGTTTAATTTGGGAGTAATGAACCCATATGAGTATAGTCAAGTAAAGCAACGATATGAATCGTCACAATCTGAACTTATTAGAAGTAAGTTTGATTTAATTTTTAAATTAAAAGTTTTAGAATTTTATTTCGGAGTTCCAATAGAAATTTAGTTGTGAGTTTAATATTAAACATTGAGACATCAAGTACTAATTGTTCAGTTGCACTTTCAAAAAATGGTGAGTTAATTGATTTTATTGAAAAAGATTCTCCAAATTTTTCTCATTCAGAAAAATTACATCAATTTATTAAAGATCTAATTGAGCGTAATAATACAAGTATAGACAATCTTGATGCAATTGCTGTAGGAATTGGGCCTGGATCGTATACTGGATTAAGAATTGGATTGTCTACGGCAAAAGGTTTATGTTATGGTTCAGACCTACCTCTGATTGCGTTATCTTCATTACTCAACCTAGCGCATAACGTTGAGTTTGATGGATTAATTATACCTACTATTGATGCACGAAGAAATGAGGTTTATTCAGTCGTCATAAACTCAAAATATAAAATTTTAAAACAAGAATCACCTCAAATTATAAATGAGGAATCATTTTTAGAATTTACTAAGGACTATAATATTTTAATAATTGGAAACGGTCAGTTTAAATGTAAAGAGATAATTGACTTTAATTCTAAGTTTAACTGGAACGAAAAAATACTAAAGCCATCAGCAAAAAATATGGTTAAATTTTCCTTCAAAAAGTTTCATGATAATGATTTTGAAGATATTGCTTATGTAGAGCCTAAGTATTTGAAAGAGTTTCAGGTAAACAATTAATTATCCATTTATTGCAATAACTGAAGAAATTTTTCCTGGAAGCTCATTTTTTAGCATAGTTTCAATTCCATTTTTTAAAGTAATTGTTGACGATGGACATCCACTGCAAGCACCTTGTAAAATAACACTGACCTCCTTTGTGTTTTCATCATATGAATTAAACAAAATATTACCCCCATCAGATGCAACAGCAGGTTTTATTTGATTTTCAATAAGATCATTAATATTTTTTGAAATACCTTCTAAATTTTCTTTTCTCACAGCATTGTTTGCAGAGATTTGCTTGTCTAATACTGGATCAATAATTTCATTACCATCATTTATAAAAGAGGTAATAAATTCTCTGATTAATGCTGTATATTCTTCCCATTTATAGTTTTTATTAATTGAAATGGAAATGAAATTCAAATCAAAATATATTTCACTGACAAATTCATGATGTAATATTGCAGTTGCAAGATTACATTTAGAATTATCAGTTTCTCTATTAAACTCATGTGAGGTATTAAATAATCTTTTATTACATACAAATTTCATTACACCAGGATTTGGTGTACTTTCAACATAAAATGTTATTGCACTATTTGATTTAGAGAAAATCAGACCTCCAGAATTTAAAAATTTTTCAATTTGCTCAATCACATCATCTTGTACCTCATTCCATTTTAAAAAATTTAACTTTTCTATGATAATTAAATGCTTATCAAGAATAACAGACTTAATGAATGGTAGAAAAAAAAGTTGCTTAACTAAAGGGAATTGATTCAGATCAGATTTTTCATTAAATTCTTTTCTTCCATCTAAAACAACTTTTTCAGATGATAAAACCAAAATATTTTCATTTTCTGATTTTAAAACTTCAAAATTATATTCCATAAATTAAATTTTAGTAATATTAAACCTATTATCAATTATTTTACCAAGAATACTATTTTCAGAGTTAACATAAAACTGATTCTCCGACTCAATTTTGTTTAAATTAATAATTCTATAGGTTTCTAAAACTTTTTTTGTTTGAATTGCTACGGCTTTGTTACAATCAATAATTTCAATTGTTTCTGGTAAAATATTTGAAATAGCTTTGATAATTAGGGGATAGTGAGTGCACCCAAGCACCAACTTATCAACATTTTCATTGATCATTAACTGAAGATATTTTTTTAATAGATTTTTGATTTTATCTCCGTCCATCTTACCTTGTTCAATTAATTTTACAAGACCTTTACCGCTTTGCTCTATAATCTTAACTGAATTTGCATGTTTATTAGATGTTTTATAAAATAAGTTGCTTCCTAGGGTCCCCTCTGTAGCTAAAACTCCAACTTTACCTGTTTTGGTATTTAATGCCGCTGGTTTTATTGCAGGTTCAATCCCAATAAAAGGAATTTCAAATTTCTTTCTAAGTTTATCTATACATTTCGTAGTTGCTGTATTGCAAGCAACAATTATTAGCTTACATTCTTTTTTTAATAGAAATTCTGAATTTTCAAACGAAATTCTTTCTATCTCTTTGTCACTTTTAGTTCCGTAGGGTAAATTTTTTGAATCAGCCAGGTAGATTTTATTTTCATATGGAAGCAGGTTGTGAACCTCTTTCCAAAGAGTAATGCCTCCTATACCTGAATCAAAAAATCCGATTGGGTTATTACTCATATAAAAAAAACTGCCCAATCAGGACAGTTTTTAAATTTTTTAAAAAAGTTGTATTAGAATCCTAATTCTTTCTTTACATCTGCAATCAGGTCTTTTCCGTCAGAAAGGATTAGAGCGCCTCCAGGTGTAGCATCAATAACATAATCAAAACCTTGTTCTCTAGCCACTTTTTGAATAGCAGCTCTAGCTTTTTCAATTAATGGCCTTAACAAATCTGCTTGTTTTTGTTGAATATCTTGCGAAGCAGATTGTTGATATTGTTGAATGTTTTGTTCCATACCTTGTAGCTCTTTCTGTCTATTTTGGTTTGTAACTTCGGTCTGATTTTGTGCATCAGCAGAGTAAGTCTGTAATTTTGTTTGATACTCCTTCATTGATGCTTCAATTTCAGTTTGATAGGTTTTTTGGAGTTTTTCAATTTGAGCTTGAGCTTCAATAACCTCAGGCATTTGACTAATTAAAGCTTGTGAATCAATGTGAGCTACTTTACTTTGAGCAAATCCAATGAATCCAACAAACATTAGAACGATAGTTGATAAAAATTTTAAATATCTCATATTATTTTTTTTTATGGCATTTAATATACAGCCTCTTTTTTGAGGTGGTTTTCTCTCAATTTACTTTCTTATTGAGAGAATCTCCTCTTTTTTCAATTAGATCATCTTTAAAATCAATATCAAGATTTTCTAATTTTTCTTGTCTCAAAATACTTTTTAAAACTAGTTCGCTAATATCGTATTTTTTTTCTGAATATAATGTAATAATTGCTGAGGATTTGTCATATACGTAGTCGAACTTATTCCTTTCAGCTATTAACTGAACAGCTGATAGCACTTCATCTTGAATCGGTTGTATCAATATTTTTTCTTGAGCAACCCAATCACCGTTGGGTCCAAATCTCTTTTGACGATAAAGTTCCAACTGCTTTTTTTCGAACTCAATTTCTTCTCTAAAATCATTGTATAGCGTTTCAGTTAGAAGTGGTCTTTGAATTTCTAATTCTTTTAATTTATTTTCTATTTCATCCTCTCTTTGAGAAATCTCTTTTTTCCACACATTAAGTCTAATTTCATATTCCTTGGTAGCAGTCTCATATTCATCTAAGTTTTCAAGAATATAATCCATATTAACATATCCAATTCTCAATGATTTTTGTCCATGATTTGAATATGAAAAAAAAAATAAAAAGGTTATATAGATTAGTTTGTTATTGAAAAGATATGGTTTTAACATTATATCAACTTAAAATTGTTGTCCTATGACAAAGTGTGTTTCCCAACCGTTTGGATTCAAATCATTTGGATTAGCGTTATCTAAACCATATCCAAAATCAATTCCTAGTAGCCCAAATGCAGGCATAAAAATTCTTAAACCTAGACCAAGCGATCTCTTCGAATTAAATGGGTTAAATTCTCTAAAGTTATTATAACCTTGACCAGCTTCAAGAAAAGCTAATCCGAAGATTGATGCAGCAGGTTTTAATGTGATTGGATACCTCAACTCAAGTGAAAATCTATTATATATTGTTGAGCCTTCTTGACTAGAGAGTGATTGATTTGGATATCCTCTTAGACTTATTGTCTCACGTCCATCCATTGCATACTGTGACATTCCATCTCCACCTAAATAGAATCTGTCAAATGGAATTACTCCTCTTTCGTTGTTATATGCTCCTAGAAAACCAAATTCAGTGTGAGTTCTTAAAACTAATTTTTCAATTAGCCTCGTGTACCAGGTACCCTGGAACTTAATTTTATAGAATTCTAGCCATTTAAATCTTTCCTGATCGATTTTGGCTTGGTCTGGATTCCCATTTTCATCTTGATACTCTTCTAAATTTTCAAGATTTCCATAATCAATACCATTCCACAAAGAGTATGGTAGAGATAATCTTGCTGATAAAACAAATTGAGAACCACCAAGAGGAAATATTGGATTAGTAAATGTATTGTCTCTTGACAATGCGACTGTATAGGATATATTATTGGACTTACCTTCTCCAAAAGTAAATAAACCTGTGTAATAATTGTTAAGGTTATAAAACTGATAAGAAAGTGATTGAGATAACAAGAAATAGTCATCAGGTACAGAAAGTCGCTTGGCTAAACCTACACTAGCTCCAGTAATCTCGAAAAATTGACTTTTATCAACTCTTCCATTAAAAAAGTTATATCTAAATTGTTTTGTGTGAGAGAAAGAGGTTGAGAATTGTACAGGTTGTTCACCGCCAAACCATGGATCTGAAAGTGAAAAACTATAAACTCTGTAGAATCTGTTAGCCTGCAATCTTAATGAAACTGCCTGACCATCACCCATTGGAACGGGTTTCCAAGCCGATTTGTTTTTAATATTTTTTAAAGAAAAGTTATTAAATGATAGACCTAAGGTTCCAATAAATCCACCACCACCATATCCTCCTTGTAGTTCTACTTGACTTGCTCCTTTTTCAACTAAACCGTACTCAATATCAACAGTTCCTGCATTAGCATCTACATTTTTAAAATCTGGGCTAATTTGTTCTGGATCAAAAAAACCTAATTGCCCTAATTCTCTAACTGTTCTAACAACTTTATCTTTACTATATAATTCACCAGGCTTTGTTCTCAATTCTCTGTAAATAACATTATCATTAGTTCTATCATTTCCAATTACTGTAATTTTATTAAAATAAGCAGGTTTACCTTCGACAATTCTAATTTCAAAGTCTATCGTATCATTTTCGGCAGCAATTTCTACTGGATTTATGCTTGAAAATAAATAACCATTATTTTGATATAAATTGGTTAAATCTTCACCATCTGGTTTGGTATTATCAGCGATTCTTTTCTTAAGAAGAACTCCGTTATAAACATCCCCCTTAAAAAGGCCAAGAGCTCTTGCTAAAAACTCGTTAGAGTATACTGTATTTCCAAGGAAGTTGATGTCACCAAAATAATATTTATTTCCTTCGTTCAAAGTAATATTCAAATCAATATTCTTCTTGTCAATTATTACCGTATCCATTACTATTCTGGCATCCCTGTATCCTTTCTCTTTATAATAGTCTAAGATTGATGTTAAATCGCTTTTGTAATCCTCCTCAATGAATTTTGATTTTTTCCAGAATCTTCCAAGAAGTTTTGTCTTGGTTTTTTTCATCTGTTTTTTCAGTTTTGAACTCTTTGTAATTTCATTTCCTGAAAAGTTAATAGAATTTATTTTTACTCTATCACCCAAATCAACATTAATAAGCATCCTTTCATTATTAATTCCAATTGAATCTGGCCTTGTTGAAATGGAAACTTTAGTATTGAGAAATCCACTTTTCTTATACTTGTTTATAATGTAATTTTTTGTTGTTTCAATAAAATTTTCAGTCAGTTTCTGTCCTTTTTTTATTTCAATTTCATCAATTATAGTCTCAGCTTTTGATCTTTTTAATCCATTAACTTTAAAATCAGATAATGATGGTAGTTCAACTATTGCAATTTCAATACTAGCTCTACCATCAACTAAATTTGTTAAGTAAAAGTTTATGTCACTAAATAATTCTAATTTCCATAGTTTATTGATCACCTGACTGATTTCTTCTCCAGGGATCCGTATCTGTTTTCCTTTAGAAAGTCCTGTGTAAGTAATAACAGTCTGTTCATTAAAGCTTTTTAAACCAGTTACAGAAATTTCATCAAGTGTATAAACTTCTCCTTTATCAAAACTTAAATTCTGACTAAAAATGTTTAAGCTCATCAAAAGAGCACATATAGAAAATGATATTCTACTTATTAATTTTTCCAAATCTTCTTGTTCTTCCTTGATAGTCAATTATTGCATTTAAAAAGTGTTCTTTTTTAAAATCAGGCCAAAGCACATCTTGAAAACAAAGTTCAGCATAGGAAATTTGCCATAACAAAAAATTACTTAATCTTAATTCTCCGCCTGTTCTAATCAAAAGATCAACGTTTTTTAAATTGCGAGTGTAAAGATGCTCATTTATTATCTTTTCATCAATGTTTTCAACTGAAATTATATTTTTTTTAACTTTTTTTGAAATGAGCTTTGTAGCTCTTATCAGTTCTTGTCTTGCTCCATAGCTTATTGCCAAAGAAAGAATCAGCCCATCATTTTGAGAGGTTTCAGTAACTCCATCAAACAATTTATTTCTAGTTTTTTCTGGTAATTTAGATGTGTCACCGATGATTTCTAGTTTTATATTATTTTCAATTAGTCTAGGAATTTCCTTTTCAACAGATGAAGATAAAAGATTCATCAATGAACTAACCTCCTTTTTTGGTCTACTCCAATTTTCACTAGAAAAGGCATATAAAGTCAATTGTTTAACACCAAGTTCAAGGGAAATATCTATCGATTCTAGCACAGACTTTATTCCCGAATTGTGGCCAAAAAACCTTTCTTTATTAATTTTCTTTGCCCATCTACCATTTCCATCCATAATTATCGCAACATGGTTAGGTATTAAAAGAGAATTTATCTTGTTCTTTAGCATATTATCGGCAGTAACATTCATAATTTCCAAAAATATATGTCAATGATATTCCAGTAAAAACATACCAATCTTGGCTCAAATTTCCCCCAAAGGATCCTTGCGAATATAGTGTAGATTCATCAAATTTAGGGTAACTACCATCAAGGTTTTCTGTAAAAGAATGGTGCGCTGAAATTTCAAATGATAAAACAAATTTTTTCAAAGCTTTTAGTTTTAGCCCTACAGTTATCGGAATTGCAAAATCATTTCTTTTACCATATGAGACAGCTTCATTTTGATTATTTGGATAGAATAAATTATCAAATCTAAAATAAGAAAGTCCTGAACTAATATATGGGCTAAATTCATTAGTATCAGAGCTAATGTCAAAATCTAAAAAATTAAACTCAATGCCTAATTCAACTTCTTCGATGTTATTAGTAAAATAAAATCCTCTTTGCTTTCTAGAATATGCAGAACCTTTCCAATAATCACTGGAATTTATTTTTAAGACTCTAGCAGATGCTCTTAAAATTATTCTGTTACTAAAATTTTTTTTATATATGATTCCTATACCATATCCTGTTGTACCGGGCCTATCCTCTGTGTAATTTTGTTTTGTAAAAGGATTGATATATGTTGTTGGACCAACATCACCTATGTAATTAGTACCACCAAAAATTAAACCTATTTCATTATCCTGAGAGTATGAAGTATTTAATACTATTAAAACAAAAAGAAATTTTAGTGCTTTAGTTCCTGACATGTTAATTTCTTTTGTCCTTTCCCCAAAGTAGTTTTTCTTTAAGTGTTTTATAGAAATTGTAATTATTTAGATTAGCAACTTTTATATTAAAATCAGATTTTTCTACTAAAATTTTAGTTCCATTTTTGACTGTATAAACTTTTGAGTCTATTGAAAGAAGATGATATTGTTCTCTACCTGAAACAGAAATTGAGATTTTAGTGGAATCTGAAATTACCAATGGCCTTGCATTTAAATTGTGCGGCGAAATGGGGGTTAGAACAAGAGATTCACTGGATGGAGAAATTACAGGCCCACCACAACTTAATGAATATCCTGTTGAACCTGTTGGAGTAGAAATAATTAAACCATCAGACCAATATGAATTTAAATGAATACCATTTAAACTTGTATTTATATTCACCAAAGAGGTTGTATCTTTTCTAACAACGCTAATTTCATTTAAAGCATAAGGAAATTGCATATCTAATTGTTTATCACTCTCTAAAGAAACTTTAATTAATGATCTTTCTTCAATTTTAAATTTTTTATTAAAAATTTTTTCTATTGATTTTTCAATATTTTCTTTTTTGGTAGAAGCTAAAAATCCGAGTCTTCCAGTATTTATTCCTAATATTGGGATATTATTATTCTTTACATATTCTATAGACCTCAAGAATGTTCCATCACCTCCTACACTAATTATTAAATCAACTTTTCCCTTAAGGTCGTTTGCTTTTGAGTATTTAAAAAAAGATTTATTTAAAAAGTCAAATCCTTCAATTTTTAGATTTTTATGTAAGAAAAAAGAAAAATTTTCTGAGAATTTACTATTAATAATTTTATCAAAAATAGATTTAACATCTTCATTAAGTTCTTGAGAAAAGAGAGCTATTTTCATATCAATTGACGATACTACAAATTAACTAAAAATTCTACTGAAAAGCAGAGATTAAGTTACTATTTTTGCAATCTACATATGGTCAAGTTAAGTGTAAATATTAATAAAATCGCAACCTTAAGAAACGCTCGTGGTGGAAATGTGCCAAATTTGGTAAAAATGGCAGAAGATATCCAAAAGTTTGGTGCAGACGGAATAACAATTCATCCAAGACCAGATGAAAGACATATAAGGTATTCAGATGCTATTGATTTGGGAAAGAGTGTAAAAAAAGAATTCAACATTGAGGGAAATCCAATAAAAAAATTTATTGATCTTGTTGTTAATATAAAACCAACTCAAGTAACTCTTGTGCCTGATTCAATTGACCAAATAACCTCAAATTCAGGTTGGGATACCAAAAAACATCAGAAAAAATTAGAGGAGATCATATCTGAATTTAAAAGTAATGGAATTAGAACATCAATATTTGTTGATCCTAATCCAACCATGGTTGAATATGCAAAAAAGACAGGATCAGATAGAATTGAGTTGTATACTGAATCGTTTGCAGTAGGATTTGAAAATGGTGATTTAAAAGTAATTAATGATTTTATTAAGTGTTCAGAAATCGCTAATTCATTAAAAATGAAAGTAAATGCTGGTCATGACTTGAATTTAAAGAATATTGAATATTTTTCAACTAATATGCCTTTTCTTGATGAAGTTTCAATTGGTCATGCTTTAATTAGTGAATCAATTTATCTTGGGATTGATAATGTTATCAATTTGTACATCGAAAAGCTAAATAGATGATTTTAAATAGTAAGATTTTAGGATTATCTGAAAAAAAACTTGTGATATTACATGGTTTTTTAGGTTCTCTGGATAATTGGATAACAATAGGAAGAAAATTAGAGCAATTGAATTTAGAAGTTCATCTAGTTGATTTGAGAAATCATGGAAAAAGCTTTCACAGTAAAGATTTTAGTTACGATTATATGTGTTTTGATTTAAAAAAATATCTTGATTCATATAATATTAAAAAGACTTCGATATTAGGGCATTCAATGGGTGGAAAAGTTGTATTTTCTTTTCTTGAAAATTATGAGAATTATTTAGATAAAACAATCATTGCAGATATACTGCCAGTAGAGTATAAAAACAGCTATGATAATATTTTTCAATCACTTAAATCAATAAATCTAAGAACTCTAACTAAGAGAATTGAGTTTGAAGAACATTTGAAAAATTATTTTGACGATGAACTATTTATTTCATTTTTATCTAAAAACTTAACTCGAGATGAAAATGGAAATTTTAAGTTTAAGTTTAATCTCATCACCTTATCAGAAAATTTTAATGAAGTTTTAAAAGCTTTGAAACCTCCTAGAATTATAGACAAAGAGATAAATTTAATTTACGGTGCGAAATCTGATTATATAACAGAAAGTAAGTTAAATGATTCATTACAATATTTCTCTAATATAAAATTATGTGTAATTGAAAATGCAGGTCATTGGTTACATTATGAAAAGCAAGATGATTTCATTAAACATTGTAAAAAAATCATAAGTATTTGATTTAGTTGCTATAGAGAATAAAAAAGTATATTTTTGCGACCCAATTTTTAATCATGAGTATATCAATTAAAGACAATAAAGAAACTTCAATAATCAATATAGTAATTGAGAAGAAGGACTATGAGAATAAAGTGTCATCTATATTAAATGATTATAGAAAAAGAGCTAATATCCCTGGATTCAGAAAAGGTTTTGTTCCAATGGGAATGATTAAAAAACAGTACGAAATACCTGTTAAAGTTGATGAGATAAATAAAGTTGTTCAAAAAAAATTATCAGAATTCATTGATGAAAATAAGATTTCCTTATTGGGTACTCCAATCCCTATTGAAAATGAAAAAATAGATTGGAAATCTGATGTATTGAATTTGGATTTTGAAATAGCTAAAACACCTGAATTTAAAATCAACTATAAGTTCAAAAAAGCAGTTCCATACTATAAGATAACTGCTGATAAAAAAATGATTGATAATCAGGTTGACTCAATTAGAAAACAGTATGGAAAAATTATTAGTTTAAAAAAACCTGAAAAGGAATCTACTATTGTTTGTTCGATCTCAAATGAATCAATTGGTTACAGTAAAGATCTTAACATTCCAGCCGATAAACTAAAGCCTAAGTTTTTAAAAGAAATAGAAAAAATTAAAATTGGATCTCAAACAGAAATTAAAGTAAATGATCTTTTTAAGTTAAAAGAGGATTTTATGACTTTTACTGGTTTGCAAAAAGAAAAAATAGAAAATGTTAACATTATAAATTTTAAATTATCAGAAATTAACAAAACAGAAAAAGCCGATTTAAAAAAAGATTTATTTAAAAAAGTTTACAAAGATGATACTCCTAAAAATGCATCTGAGTTTAAAAAAAGAATTAAGAATGAAATTGAAAGTCAGTTTGTAAATCAATCGGATCAAAAGTTTTTGAACGATGTTACTGATGAATTTATAAAAGTTTCAAAAATAAAGTTTCCTGCAGAATTTGTAAAAAAATTAATCAAAGCTAACTCAAAGGAAGATCTTAGTGATGAACAAGTCCAAAACGAATTTGACAAATCAATTAACGGCTTGAAGTATCAATTAATCGAAGCAAAATTACTTGAAGAAAATAACATTATGATAAATCATGGAATGTTAAAGGAATTTGCAGAAAAATCTATCAGAAATCAGATGATGGCCTATGGACAGCTGGAACCATCCAAAAAAGATATTGATTCAATAACAGCAAGAATTTTTTCAAATGAAGAAGAAGTAAAAAGAATGACTAATCAGCTTATTAGTGAGAAATTGCTAGTGCTTTACAAAGAAAAAGTCAATAAAAAAATTACTGAAACTTCTTACGAAAAATACATTGAGCTTGCTTATAAGAAAAATGACTAAATTTAAATATGGATTACTCTAAAGAATTTAAAAAATTTGCTACACAAAATCAAGGTGTTAATTCACTTTACTATGATCAAATTGTCAGCAGCATGACACCATACATCATTGAAGAAAGACAATTAAATGTTGCTCAAATGGATGTTTTTTCAAGATTAATGATGGATAGAATTATTTTTTTAGGGACAGCTATTAATGATTCAATTGCTAATATTATTCAAGCACAGCTTTTATTTTTAGAAAGTGTTGATAAAGAAAAAGATATTCAGATTTATATTAATTCACCTGGAGGCTCTGTCTATGCAGGTTTAGGAATATATGATACAATGCAATTTATCGGTCCAGATGTTTCTACAATATGTACTGGAATTGCTGCGTCTATGGCTGCAGTATTATTATGTGCTGGTAAGGAGGGTAAAAGATCAGGATTAACACATTCTAGGGTTATGATTCACCAACCATTAGGAGGTGCTCAAGGTCAAGCTTCAGATATTGAGATTACTGCAAGAGAAATTGGTAAATTGAAAAAGGAACTTTATGAAATTATTGCTAAACATACTGGACAGAAATATGATAAAGTCTATGCTGATTCTGATAGAGATTATTGGATGAAAGCTAATGAGGCAAAGAAATATGGTATGATCGATGAGGTTTTAACTAAAAAATAATCCCATGTCTGAAGATAGATTATCTTGTTCATTCTGTGGTGTAAGTAAAATCCAAACTAAAATTCTTGTTGCTGGTGAAGATGCACATATATGTGATCAATGTATTGAACAAGCTTATTCAATTTTAAGTCTTCAAAATCAACCTGAAGATGCTAATAGTCTAGGTAATTTTTCACATTTAAATCCTAAATCAATTAAACAATTCTTAGACGACTATGTAGTAGGTCAGGAATATTCAAAAAAAGTTATTTCAGTGTGTGTTTACAACCATTACAAAAGAATTTATCAACAAGAAAATGATGAGGATTTAGAAATTGAAAAGAGTAATGTAATAATAGCTGGTCCCACTGGAACGGGAAAAACATTGATTGCTAAAACAATTGCTAAGTTATTGGATGTGCCAATCGCAATTGTTGATGCAACTGTTTTAACTGAGGCGGGTTATGTTGGTGAAGATGTTGAAAATATATTAACTAGATTATTACAAGCATCTGATTACAATATTGAGAAGGCGGAGAAAGGTATAATTTTCATTGATGAAATTGATAAGATTTCAAGAAAGAGTGATAATCCATCAATTACAAGAGATGTTTCAGGTGAAGGTGTTCAGCAAGCTTTATTGAAGCTGATGGAAGGCACAGTTGTTAATGTTCCACCCAAAGGTGGTAGAAAACATCCCGATCAAAACTTTATTAAACTTAACACATCAAATATTCTTTTTATCGCTGGAGGAGCTTTCGATGGTATTGAACGTATAATAAATAAAAGATTGAACATGAGTTCGGTTGGTTTTAAAAATTCACAACTACTCTCAAAAAATAATTCTAAAGACATTATTTCTAATATTATTCCAAATGATTTAAAAGAATTTGGATTAATTCCTGAAATTTTAGGAAGACTTCCAATTCTAACATATATGTTGGAGCTTGATTCCAAAACCTTAAGAAAAATTCTAACAGATCCAAAAAATGCTTTAACCAAACAGTATGTAAAGCTTTTTGAAATGGATAATATTAAATTAGAGTTTAGTGATGATGCTCTTGACGAAATTGTTAAAAAGGCAGTAGATTATAAACTTGGAGCTAGAGGATTAAGATCAATATGTGAATCTATTTTACTTGATGATATGTTTAATTTACCTGGAAGTTCAATTAAAAAACTTGTTGTTGACAAGAATTATATAGAACCAAAGCTTTCAAAGATTAGATTAAGTAAACTTAGAGAAGCCTCCTAATTAATTTTTAATAGTTCATCAATAAATTCTCTTTTATTAGAGAGCCTTGGAATTTTATTTTGTCCACCTATTTTATTTCTTTTCTTTAACCAATCATAAAACAAATTATTTCTTCCATAAGTTATCTTTAATGGATCTAAAGTCAAATCTTTATATCTTTTTGCTTTGTAATCAGAATTTAAATTTTGTAGCGCTACATCGAGATCTTTTTCAAAATTAGATTTATTAGTAGGTTTTTTTGAAAATTCAATTATCCAATCATGTCTTCCTTTTTTTCCAGATTTCATAAACATAGGCGCTACAGTGTAATCAACTATTTTACAATCGTATTTATCCACAACAGTTTCTAAAGCTTTTTCTACATTATCAATTATTACTTCCTCACCAAAAGTATTTATGTAGTGTTTTGTTCTTCCCGAAACAATTATTCTAAAAGGATTAATTGAAGTGAATTCAACTGTATCCCCTATTTTATATCTCCATAGACCTGAATTTGTTGTGATTAATAAAGCATAATTTTTACCAACTTCAACTTCGGACAAATCGATGATTTTTTCACTTTGTTTCATGCCATTAATCTCTATAAATTCATAAAAAATTCCATAATCAAGCATCAATAATAGATCATTTCTGTCGTTAGAATCTTGTATTGCAAAAAATCCTTCAGAAGCATTATAAATCTCATAATATTTAAAATCAGGATTCGAAATAACATTATTAAATTCTTTCCTATAGGGATTGAAGCTAACACCACCATGAAAATATACCTCTAAATTTTCCCATATTTCATTCAAGTGATTTTTTCCTGTTTTTTCAAGTAGTTTATTTATTAAAGTTAGCATCCAAGACGGTACACCAGCTAAACTTCGTACATCTTCATTTAAAGTTCCTTCAATAATTGCATCTATTTTCTCATCCCATTTTGACATTAATGAAATGGAATTATTAGGTGTACTGATAATTTCAGCCCATACAGGAAGATTATCAATTAAAATTGCAGATAAGTCTCCAAAATAATGATTATTGTTTTCATAAATTTTACGACTTCCACCTAATCTCAGGGATTTTCCCGAAAAAATACTTGAATTTTCATTGTTGTTTATGTAGAGACAAAGCATGTCTTTTCCTGCCTTAAAGTGACAGTTTTCTAATGCTGAATTACTAACTGGAATAAATTTGCTTATTGAATTTGTCGTACCACTAGATTGGGCAAACCATTTTATTTTTTCATTCCAAAAAACATTTTGTTTTCCATTTATTGTTTTCTCTATATATGGAAAAAACTCTTCGTATGTTCTTGCAGGCATTCTTTCTGAAAAATGATTGTAATTCTTGATAGAATTAAAATCATATTGTTTTCCAATTTCAGTGTCCTTTGACTTAATTAAAAGTTTTTTTAAAACCTCTTGTTGAACATCAATTGGGTATTTAATAAATAATTCAATATCATGAATTCTTTTTTTTAACATCCATGAAACAACAGTATTAAAAAATGAAAATGGCATATATTTATAATCAGTAAAATTAATATAAAATATGTTTAAAGGTGTATTGAGTAAAATGAGAACTGAGCTTGATAAGTCATTAACTTACTTTTTGGAGCTGGGAGATGATTTTTTAATTTCAGATTTCCTGATAAATAAAGAGATTAGATTTAAATTTTTAGGATTCTCATGCCTGAAATGTAGTTCTAAAGAAGAAATATTTAGACAAGGTCATTGCAAGAAGTGCTTTTTTGAGTCACCATCAACTGCTGAATGGGTGATTCGTCCAGAATTAAGTAAAGCTCATCTAAATATTCAAGACAGAGATATTGATTACGAAAAAAGAATTCAACTTCAACCTCATATTTTATATTTATCATTTACTGATGATGTTAAAATTGGAGTAACAAGAAAATCTCAAATTCCTACGCGATGGATTGATCAAGGCGCAATTAATGCGATCGAAGTTGCTGAACTACCAAATAGATATCTTGCTGGATTGTGTGAAGTTGAATTAAAAAAATATTATAAGGACAAAACAAATTGGAGGGCAATGCTTAA
>CEPL01027144.1_pt1 | contig 31465 bp, 37 predicted proteins | sample 530541 | NCBI WGS metagenome assembly CEPL01 (sample SAMEA2620339, study PRJEB7988) | marine metagenome | biome: marine biome (ENVO:00000447); feature: surface water layer (ENVO:00002042); material: "saline water (ENVO:00002010), including plankton (ENVO:xxxxxxxx)" | depth 5 m
GCTGGTACTCCATGTTTCCAGGTTGAAATAATTCTTGGACCAGGATTTGAATTTTTCATTGGTAAAATGTTATTACTTAAGCTCCCTACAGCTACTGATCCAACAACACCTTTTTTTATAAAATTTCTTCTTTTCAATTTATATATTATTTTCCAAGTTCTCTATTTTCAGTACCCTCAATACCAGTTAGCCTGTCTCCTAATTGAAATCTAGCTTTATCTGCTAATTCCTCTATTTGTTTAGCAATTTCTGGGTGTTTACTATAAACATTTAATTTTTCCTCAGGATCATTAATTAAATTATAAAGCTCATTTACTTCAACTGGATTCATCTCATATTTAACCGGCATTCCATCTTTGCCACCATCTCTGCCATTCAAGGATCTATATTTTCTAGGAAATTGCATTTTCCAATCGCCCATTCTAATTGAATGCAATTCGTTTACTCTATAGTAAAATAATAACTTTTCATGTGGAGTTTTTTCAGTAATTCCTGACAAGAGAGGCCAGATATTTTTTCCATCTATCTTATTTTCTGACATCTGAGAATTTGTAATGTCAGCAAATGTTGGTAACCAATCAATTCCCATAACTGGCTCATCGATAATTCTATGATTCAATTTTTTTGGATATTTAATGATACAAGGCACTCTAACTCCACCTTCCCATGTAGTACCTTTACCTTCTCTGTATATTCCAGATGATCCTGCATGATCACCATATGACAGCCATGGACCATTATCAGATGTAAATACTATAATAGTGTTATCACTAAGATTGTTTTTTTCTAAAGCATCAATAATTCTTCCAACAGAATAATCAATTTCTGTAATTACATCTGCATATAATCCTTCCCCAGTCTTACCGTTAAAATCAGATGATGCAAATAAAGGAACATGTGGTTGTGGGTGAGGCACGTATAAGAAAAAGGGATTATTTTTATTTTGCTCAATAAACTTTATACTTTCATCTGTAATATTTTTTGTTAAATCAGATTGATCAATCAATTCTTGAATAGGTGTTTCGTTTTGATATAATAATAAATCTTCTGGATATGAGTCTGGATATTCAGGATGAAACCTCCACATATCATTTGAATATAAAATTCCATAAAATTCATCAAACCCTTGTCTGGTTGGAAAATACTTTTCTACGCTTCCAAGATGCCATTTTCCAAAAATTCCAGTCTTATAACCATTATTTTTTAGCATCTCCGCAAGTGTTAATTCATCATAATTAATTCCACTTTTCCATTTGGGGCCCCATGCATTGTGAATACCAATTCTATTAGGGTATGAGCCGGTCAATATTGCAGCTCTTGAAGCTGAGCAAACCGGTTGAGCAGCATAATATGAAGTCAATTTTACTCCTTCCTCGGCCATTTGATCAAGATATGGAGTGTTAATGAAACTTGATCCGTATGAGGATAGATCAGCATATCCCAAGTCATCAGCCAAAATAAAAATGATATTAGGTGGTGTTTCAGATTTTTCGCCTGAGCAAGACATTAGGATTAAAGTAAATAAGAATAGCAGTTTTTTCATTTTAGTTTAAAATAAGTTTTAGAGCTTCATCCACAGTCTCAACTGGAAATTTACATGAATTGTTTACACAAACATATATTAAAGTATCACCTTTAGTATATCTATTTTTAATTAAATATTCATCAGCATCAGATTTAGAAGCTGCAACTAATGTGTTAGGTAAATACCTGCTTGTTAAGTCTTTTGATATCTGAAATGCATTTCTTCCAACAACAACAATTTCATAAAAGTTCTTTGAATAGTCTATTGAGACATTTAACCAATTCATATAATCTAAAGGATCATTAACTGCCTTTCCAATTACCAAATCAATCATTTTTCCCCCTATGTTTAAGTAATCTCTATTTCCAGTATAGTGAGATAAAAGGAATAAGTTATTTGCCATTACTGAATTTGATGATGGGATAACACCATCTTCTAAAACAAATAAGTTTTCTGAAAATAATGTGGACTGATTTGAACTGAATTTGAAAAACCCTTGGTCTTCATCAAAGAATATATCAATAGATTTTTTAACTATTTGATCTGCACGATGTACCCATTGATAATTAAAAGTTGACTGGTATAATTTCAAATATGCATTTGCTAAAAAACTATAATCTTCTAAAAATAAAATATCAGATTCTTCAATACTAAATGACCTACTTATTCTTAAATCTTTATTTATTAACTTTTTTTCTACTGAATTAATTATGTCTAAAGCTTTATTCAAATAAACTTTTTCTTTTGTTGCCATGTAGGAATCCAAGTATCCTGAAACTGTAAGTGAATTCCACGAGGAAATAATTTTTTCATCAATATCAGGGTATTTTCTTAAACTTCTTCTTTTTTTTAAAATATTTTTAAAGGATTGGATTTTTGATTTTAGCTTCTTTTCTTGGATTTGAAAATCTTTTGAAAAATTTTCGTTACTGATTGTTCTTCTTAAAACATATTTGTCTTTTTCCCAATATCCTTTGTTGTTAATGTTATAATAGTTTTCAAAGATTTCATAATCGTCATCCAAATATTTTTTTAAATCATCTTGATTCCAAACATAATAATCTCCCTCTATTTTTTTATCTCCATAATCAGTAACAGCAGAGATACTTGAATAAATTAATCCATCATTAGAAGTCATTTTATTTTCAATAAATCTATGCGTATCATAAATTAAATCTTTGTAGAGTGATCTTTTTGTTAATTTATAAGCTTTTGCAAAAATGGATAAGAGTTGTCCATTATCATATAACATCTTCTCAAAATGAGGAACATGCCAAATCGAGTCGACTGTGTATCGATGAAATCCGCCTTCGATATGATCATTAATTCCACCATATCCTATATTTTCCAAAGTCAAATCCACAAAGTTTATGAACTTTCTTTTCTCAAACTGTTTTCCAGATCTTAAATAAAAATCTAATAAAGACGGTAAGGGAAATTTTTGAGAAGTTTTTAACCCTCCATTATTCGTGTCTAAAAAGCTAAATGCTGATTCACTAAGTTCAATAATTTTGTCATATAATTCATCTGATTCTAATTTTATATCAACGATCCCATCCTGCTTTAATCCTTCTTTTAACTTATTTGAGTATCCTAAGACATCGTCATATCTGTTCTTATAAAGGTCGTTGATTTGTTTAAGAACACTCATCCAGTTGTTTTTTGGGAGATAAGTTCCTCCCCATATCGGAGACCCGTCGGGAAGAGCAATTATATTCATTGGCCATCCACCAGAACCAGTCATTAACACTAATGATTTCATGTAAAGTTCATCGATATCTGGCCTCTCTTCCCTATCTACTTTTATGCTTATAAAATCACTATTCATAACCTTCGCTACATCTTCATTACTAAAGGTTTCCTCTTCCATAACATGACACCAGTGGCACGATGAATATCCAACACTTATAACAATAAGCTTTTCTTGTTCACTTGCTCTTTTTAAAGCATCAGCGCTCCATGGCATCCAATCTACTGGATTTTTTGCATGCTGTTTTAGGTACAGGCTTTTTGAGTTTGATAGTTGATTCATCCTTTCTTGTGTGAATATGTTTACAACAAAAAACAGAGAAAAAAATATGGCTAACAAATATTTTAAATTCATATGCTCTATCTCTTATTTAAAATAATTCATAATTTACTTTTAAATTATAAAATAAATTAGATACTATAAATGAAAAAAATTACATTATTCATTTTTATAATTCTTCTGATCTGTAAGGACAAGACTAATCAAAAACCAAATATTGTTTTTATTATGTCTGACGATCATACATCACAAGCGTGGGGTATATATGGTGGGATCTTAAGTGAGTATGTTAAAAATGATGGAATAAAAAGATTAGCAAATAATGGCACAGTATTAAACAATTTGTTTTGTACAAATTCTATTTGTGTCCCAAGCAGAGCTTCAATTTTGACAGGGAAATATAGTCATGTTAATGGAGTTTATAATTTGCCAGATGCTCTATCACCTGACTCTTTGAATATTGCTATGATTTTGAAAGAAAACGGTTATCAAACTTCAATAATTGGGAAATGGCACTTAAAAAAAGAACCATCTGGATTTGATTATTATAAAGTATTACCAGGTCAAGGGCTATATCATGATCCATATTTCAAAACTGCTGAAAATTGGGAAGATGGTTATTCTGGTGGAAAAAAGGAAATAGGCTTTTCGGCTGATATAATTGGAGACAGTTCAATTGAATGGTTAAGTAATATTAGTAGGGATAAGCCTTTTTTTATGATGACTCATTTCAAAGCTACTCACGAACCATTTGATTATCCTGAAAGGCATAATGATCTGAATAAAGATGTTGTTTTTCCAGAGCCACAATCTTTATATGAATTTGACTCTAACGAATCAGGCAGAAAACATATAGGTCAAATTGTAGAAAATTTAACTGAGCGTTGGCTTAATGATACAAGTAAAAATATAAACAGATACCCTGGAATGCCATTTACACTGAATACAGAAAATAAAAAAGAAATACGTTCAATCACATATCAAAAATTTGTTAGAGATTTTATTAGAAGTGGTGCTTCAATTGATGATAACATTGTAAAGCTTTTAGATTATTTAGAAAAAGAAAATCTAATTGAAAACACTGTGATCATATATACTTCAGATCAAGGTTATTTCCTTGGAGAACATGGTTATATGGATAAAAGGTGGTTTTATGAAGAATCTGCCAGAATGCCATTTGTAATTTCATATCCAAATGAAATCCCAAAGAATAATAGAATAAATGATCTTGTTACTAACGTTGATATTCCCTCTTTAATTTTAGATTACGCTGGAATTGAGAAACCAAAATCTTTTCAAGGTTCTAGTTTTAGAAATGCAATACTTGATGAAAATAAAGATGAGAAAGAGTACATATATTATAGATATTGGCAACATGATGTAAAAAGACCAGCTCACCTTGGAATAAGATCAAAAAAACATAAACTGATTTATGTATATGGTGATGGATTAAATAAATCAGGCGTTAATAAGACAAAAACAAATCCGACTTGGGAGTTTTATGATTTAGAAAATGATCCACTTGAAAATACTAATGAAATAAATAATCCTGACTATAAGTCGATAATTATGAATCTTCGAGAACAACTAATTATTGAAAAAAGAAAGGTAAAGGATTATGAATTAGAAATACCTGCAATATGATATTAAGAATTGTTTTTGTTTTATTTGTTTCTTTTTATAGCTACTCTCAAATTGAGAAAAGTATTGATAGTTTAATCAACTCATCTATAAAGTTAAATGCCTTTCCTGGTGCTCAGTTATATATCAAAAAGGGAGAATATATATACAAAAAAGCATATGGCTTTCATACTTATGACTCTTTAACTAAAGTTGAAGATGATCATCTATTCGACTTGGCCTCAATAACAAAAACTTTAGCTGGAACTTTAGCATTAATGAAGATGAAAGATGATTATAATTTTGACATTAATAAGAATCTAAATTTTTATCTAAATGATTTTAATAAAACAGAGCAAGGAGAAACATTAATTAAAGATTTGTTAACTCATACATCAGGATGGATACCATATATAAGTCATCAACAATATTTAATAAAGAAAAATGGTAAACTCAAAAGAAGATTTGTTAAAAAAAGTTTAAAAAAAAGGTTTTCAAATCAACTATCTAGGTCATTATATATAAAAAACAATTATTACAAATTCATAAAAAAAAGAATAAAAAAAACAGAGTTAATTAGTATTGGATCTTACAGGTACTCTGGTTTATTTTTCTGCTTAATTCCCGAGATAACTAAAAATCTTACTGGTGATAATTTAGATAAATATTTAAAAGATAAATTTTATTATCCAATGGGGCTTTCAACCACATTTAATCCTCTTAATAAATATAATATAGAAAAAATAGTTCCAACAGAGATTGATAATAATTTTAGAAAAGAACTTGTACAAGGCACAGTTCATGATGAAACTGCAGCAATAATGGGTGGAATCTCAGCCAATGCTGGGCTTTTTTCAAATGCAGAAGACTTATCAGTTGTTCTTAAAATGATGTTAAATAAAGGGGTTCATAATAACAAACAAATGATTAAAAGTGAAACTCTTGAACTATTTACAAAAAACCACATTAATAATGATTCTCTAAACAATAGAGGATTGGGGTTTGACAAAGTGAGGATAGTTTCAGAAAATAAAGTTTATCCTAATCAAAAACTTTCAAATAAGAGTTTTGGGCATACCGGATTTACGGGTACGATGTTTTGGGTTGATCCTGAGAAAGATTTAATTGTTGTTTTTTTAACAAATAGAGTATATCCAAATAGAAATGAAGGTAGATTTTATGAAGTTGATGTAAGAAATAAATTACTTGAAATTATTCTTTAGTCTCTAGAATTGATTTTTGCTAATAGCCTTAAAATTTCAAGATATAACCAAACCAAAGTAACTAGAAGACCGAAGGCTCCATACCATTCCATGTATTTTGGAGCTCCATTTTCAGAGGCTTGCTCAATAAAATCAAAGTCTAGCACTAAATTGAGAGATGCTATTACAACAATGAACAATGAAAACAATATACTAGTCATAGAGCTATTAGTTGGGTCGAGAATTGAAAAACTTAATCCAAAAAAGCTACCAATTACAGCTACTACGTAAAAGAGGAATATTCCACCTGTAGCTGCAAAAATTCCGAGTTTAAAATTATTGGTTGCTTTGATTATACCAGATCTATAGGCAAACAGTAAAGAGAAAAGAATTGTTAATGTTAGTACAATTGCATTAAATACAATACCATCAAACTGTTGACCATATAAAAACGAAATTCCACCTAAAAGAAATCCTTCTAAAACAGCATAGATAGGGACTGTAATGGGAGATGCCTTTTTATTAAAGATAGTTACAATAGCAGTTATCAATCCTCCAATACCACCAACAATTGTCAATGAAAGAAGCTGTTCTGAGTAAACGTAATATCCAGAAAGAAGTAGTAAAATCATTGATATTGCTGTCTTGTCAACAGTACCTTTAATAGTCATTAATTCATCTCTACTTATAACTCCGGAGATTCTGTCTGAACTCAAATTCTTAAATGAATTTTTATTCAGTGCTGGATTACCCGATCTAAATGATAAATGTCTAGCCATAAATAATTAAATTTGATATATGAAATTTAAATCATTCATAATCATTTTGTTTTGTATCAATAATTATGCCCAAACTTCTATTGAAAAAAATGAAGTTTTTCCAATTTTCCCCATTTGTGAATTATTACCAAAATCTAAAATAGCAGATTGTTTTACGGAAACAATGCAAGAGCATATCGATAATAACTTTTTTTATCCAAAACAAGCGTGGGACCTTGATTTACAAGCTGTTGTAAGATTAAGATTTGATATAACCGAAAATGGTGATGTTTCTAATATAATTCCAAAAGCAAGTGTAGTTGGAGTAAGTTTCAATCAAAGAGAGGCTTTGAATGCAGCGAGACAATTGTTTCAAATTTCTGCTTCTGAAATTATAAATATGCTACCAAAGTTTACACCAGCAAAAGTTGATGGAATTCCAATTAATAAAACATTTCAAGTGACGATAAAATATGAAATTCCGAATGAAGCAAGTTTTGATGAAGTTACAATTGCACCACTTATTGAAGGGTGTGAAGAACTTGAAGGTGAAAAATCTAGAAAATGTTTTGAAGATGCTGTTGCAAAACACATAAGTGAAAATTTTAAATATCCTCGAAAAGCTTTGAAAAATCAAATTGAAGGAGATGTATTCATTCAATTTTCTATTGATGAGTTCGGATTTTTAATTGATTTTACAACTGTAGGTCCAGATAAGGTTTTAGAAGATGAAGCGTATAGAATTATGTCAAAGCTTCCGATTAAAAAACCTGCTCAATTAAATGGCAAGAATGTGAAAATTACTTACGGGGTTCCTATATCTTTTAGAATTAATTAGCGTTTTAGAAATTTAACTAAAATTGTAACTGTTAAATATCATTCCACCCATCAACTTTATCCTCAATGATCACAACTCTAAACTTGTACGACCAATTTTTTAATCTGTTCTTGTACTGACCATAAAAATATTCTTCTCTTTTTTTCCCTCTAGAAACTTTTTCAATTTTATGGTCAGGTGTTCCTTTAACTTCACTTAACATCTCTTTTGACATCCCCACCCACAATTCTTCTCTTTCAATTTTGCTTGCGATAGTTTTGCCATATTTTTTTGTCAATCTATTTTTCTCTTTTTTCCTATACTCATGATTAGATCTTTCACTATCAGTCCAAGCACGTCCAATTTCTTTTTTGTTTTTTTGTCTTTCGTAATTTTCTATTCTTTCGATTGTTTTGTTATGATGTTCTCCTAATATTGTATTATCTAATCTTTTCAACATATATTTTTTGAAAGTATCATTGGATTTTTTCCATAGTTTTTTTATTTCAGGCACAGACATATTATCAATCATTTTCATATAATTCAAACTTTTTCTTTGAAAAATATTCATATAAATCTTACTTAATAAAGTATATAAATCTTTAAGAAATGGATTTAGTTTATCTTTGATATTTTCGGGGAGAAATAAATATACGGCATAAAGAAAAAAAAGTATTCCACCTAACTGAATAAAAAAATTAATAAAATCTTCAATCATATTTTTTAATATAAGAAAAATTGATTTGGCAACTTGGTTTTAATCCTAATTCCAATTCTTCATCAGGGTTATCCCAAAGAGGAATTCCATTTAACCAATTACATGATGAATAAGCTGATGAATTAAAGTACATGATTGTGCCTGTTTTAAATGTTTTTGGAGTATGAAAATGGTTCGATTTATTTACCTCTTTCACTATTTTAAATTTTTTTGGGAAAGAATGAAGTATTTCAATTGAGTTATCATCAATTTTTATCCATAAATGATAATACCATCTCAAAATAAAAACTAATATATATTTATCCCTTGACTGAAAATTAAATTTGAAATTATGATTATCCTTAATTTCTTTAAAATATTTTTTTGCTAGTGCATCAAATTCTTCAACCTCGATTGTAATATTATCTCTTCTTGAATATATTTTTCGTTTTAAACCTTTCTTGACATCCTTAATTAAATTATCAAAAGCCATATAAAAATTAATTCCCCCTAAAATAATACAGAATTTATCTTATTATTCTATCTAATGAATATTTTCCAGATCCAGTAATCATAAAAAATATAAATACAGCTAAAAATAGTAGCGATTTTTCCATTCTATTAAATGGATCGTCAAAGTGAACAATAAATGCCGCAACAAACATTGTAGCGGCAGGGAAAAAACTAAATATTCTAGACTTAATTCCTAACAATATAAAAATAGGTGCTACAAATTCTGAAAAGACTGCAAGAAATAATGTTGGGGCTTCACCAATTCCAATAGGATTGGCAAAAGTTAAGTTTCCTTCAATTACTTTTTCCAACTTTGATAATCCATGACCATAAATCATTGAAAAACAAAAAACAATTCTTAATAAAAGTAAAGCAATACTATTCATAAATTAATAAGTGACAATTTTTATACCATTGTATATTAATAATGCTACAACAATAAACCTCATAAGTTTACCAATAAAAATCCAAAATGCTACAGCTTTGAAATTAACTCTAAAAAAACCTAAGCTTAAAGTTAATATATCACCTATAAATGGAAGCCAACTAAAAAAAGCTAAAAAGCTTCCATAACTGTCAATTTTATATTTAAGTGAATACACTTTTTCCTTTTTTATTTTAAAAATTTTTTCAATTTTTTTCCAATCACCTAAGTATCCAAAGAAATACGTAGTAATACTTCCAAAAAAATTTCCTAAAGTAGCTACAATTATACTTATCCATAATTTAAATCCCTTGTAAATCAATAATCCTAAAACTACTTCAGGGCTTAAAGGAATTAGAGTTGCAGAAAGAAAACTTGAAATAAAAAGACCTAAATATCCAAGTTCTTCTAATCCTTCCATATATTATTAAATATTTTTTTTACATCAAGTGTATCACTATATTTTTTTTGAAGCTCTATAAAATCATTCCCAAGACTTAGTATTGTTTCACTATAATTTTCATCTAAAGCAAGATTATTTATCTCGTAGGGATCATCTTCAAGATTATATAATTCAATTCTTTGATTTTTTGGAAAGAACATCAATTTCATTCCATCTTTTCTAATAATTCTTTGGTAATTAAAATAGTTGCCAGGACAGCAACCATAAGTTCCATAAATCCCATCATTAATTTCACTCGATGATTCATTTAATAGTATTTTTTTAAAACTATTAAAATCTATATCATTTGAAGTTTCAATTTCTGCTAAGTCCAGGCTAGTGGGGACAATGTCTTGTAAATAAATATCTTGATTAAACCTTGAGCCTTTTTTTATTTTCGGTCCAGATATTATCATCGGTACTCTAATGCTATGGTCATATAGGCTCTGTTTTCCAACTAGACCATGTTGCCCCACAGCTAATCCATGATCTGAGGTAAATATTATATATGTATTTTCTAATAAATTTCTTTTTTTCAAATGATTTATAATTTTTCCCACTTGCTCATCTAAATGAGAAATTATAGCATAGTATTCCTGAATGTGTTTTTTAATTGCAAATTCATTTCTTGGATAAGGTGCTAGGGATTCATCTCTAACACCTGGCATACTTCCTATTTCATTAAAATACGGATGCTTTTCTTTGTAATTCGGTGGCAACTTAATACTCTCAATTGGATACAGATCAAGAAATTTTTTTGGAGCTTGTCTCGGATCATGTGGAGCATTGAATGCTAGGTACATAAAAAATGGTAATTGACTATTAGATGCGTTATCTATTAAATCTTTTGCATCATCAGCTAATACTTCACTCCAATGTTTTCCCCCTTGCCAAAAACCACCATGAATAGAATCATCAGGATTCCAAGTTTTATCAAATTCATCAACAGGCCTTCCATATCCAATAGGCATGTATTCAGAAAGCTTTTCAACAATTCCCGATTCTATTTCCCATTTCCTAATCCCCTCTGCAAATAACCCTCTGTTATCATCAGGCATTCCTGGTCTTTTATTTATTATGCTGTCAAATATTTTTTCAATTGGTAGTTGAACATGCCATTTGCCTGTCATGTATGTATTGTATCCGTTCTGTTTAAATAATCTAGGCCAAGTGTTCTTAATTAGTTCCGATTTATCTTTCGAATCTTCAACTTCTTTTTTAGCGTTCCAAACAGACTTGCCTGAAATTATCATTGATCTTGATGCAACACATATTGCACCATGCCATGCTCCCATATTATACGCATGTGAAAAAACAGCACCATTGTTTGCAAGGTCATCTAGATGGGGTGTTTTAACTTCATTATTGCTAATTAATCCAACTGTATCAAACCTTTGATCATCAGTATATATAAATACAAAATTTGGTTTCTTTTTAGTTGTATTACATGCAATAATTAAAAGTGATATTAAAAAGTAATAAAATGCATTTTTAAGATTTGATATCATAACTTTCACAATATAATTATAAATCATAATTCATTATATTAATTGAAAGATTAATGAAGTTTTTAAAATGCATATTATTGATAATCTTATTTTTTTGCATTGGATGTGAAAAAGCGGAAAAACAAGATCCTAATGTTATAATTATATTACTCGATGACTTGGGTTATGGAGATTTTCAAGCCTTTAATCCTAATGGGAAAATAAATACATTTAACATTAATAACATATCCAATGATGGATTAATTCTAACTAATGCGCATGTAACATCTTCAGTTTGTACTCCCTCTAGATACAGTCTATTAACAGGCAGATATAATTGGAGAAGTAAATTAAAAAATGGAGTATTAACTGGTGTTTCTGGTCCATTGATTGAAAAGGACAGGTATACACTAGCTGATCTTTTTAAAAAAAATAGTTATCAAACTGGATTTATTGGTAAATGGCACCTAGGATGGAATTGGGGAAAAGTAGATAAAAATTTAGATTTTGGGTCAGGCTGGAATAAAAATGATTTCGAAAACATCGACTTTAGTATTCCCATTAAAAATGGGCCAAATTCAAATGGATTTGATTATTCTTTTGGATTTTCTGGTTCACTTGATATGGCTCCATATGTTTATGTTGAAAATTCATATCCAACAATGATTCCTACAAAAACAACTGTTGACAGGGGAGAATACACTTGGTGGAGAGAAGGACCAACTTCAGATGATTTTATTCATAAAGAAACAACACCACTATTATTTGACAAATCAATAAACTTTATAAAATTAAGAGATAGGAAAAAACCATTTTTTTTATACTTAGCACTACCGTCTCCACATACTCCAATATTACCTACTAAACAGTGGGTTAATAAAAGTGAATTAAATCCCTATGCTGATTTTGTTTTACAAATTGATAGTTTGATTGGAAGAATAAATTCTTTATTAATTGAAGAAAATATTGAGGAAAATACTATTCTTATAATAAGCAGTGATAACGGTTGTTCGCCTGAAGCAAATTTTAAACTTTTGGGTGAAAATGGGCACGACCCAAGTTATATTTTTCGTGGACACAAAGCAGATATTTTTGAAGGTGGGACAAGAGTACCCTTAATAATTAAATGGCCCAAAAAAATTCAGAAAAAATCTGTTTCAAATAGTCTTGTAAGTTTAGTAGATTTCTATTCCACCTTTGCAGAAATTCTTGAATTTAATTTAGATGAGAACGAAGCTGAAGATAGCTTCTCTTTTCTTCCAATTTTTGAGAACCCAAATTCTTTAAGTTCTAGAAATTCACTTGTCACTTCATCCGTTAATGGAACTTTTGCAATTCAAAAAAATGAATTTAAACTAATTACTTCTGCAGACTCAGGTGGGTGGAGTCAACCTGTGCCAAGAAACAATAATGAGAGTATAGGTGCTGATTTTCAGCTTTATAATTTAGAATTAGATCCTGGCGAAAAAAATAACTTGCATTCAAAAAATAATATCATCTCAAATGAATTAAAAAATGAATTAAAAAAAATAATTATTAATGGCAGAAGTACAGTTGGAAAGAAATCAAAAAATGAAAATATTGATAATTGGAAACAAATTAATTGGATAAATAAGTAAATTAGAACAACATGAAAGAAATAACAAAACCATATCTAAAAAAGAAAATCAACCAATTAAATAAAAAAATTCACAGAGCTGAAGATCAAAATGATGAAAATAAAGTTTGGTGGAGAAAAATGAAATTAGAGAAGCTCAAACACAAACTCAAAAAAATTAGTTAAAATGTCAAAAGTTCTTTCAAAAGATGAATTAAATAAAAACATGAATCTTCTTTCAAAGAATTGGTCTACAGATGGTTTATATCTAAAAGGGTCATATTGCTTTAATAATTTTGAAAATGCTTTTTCTTTTATGAAAGAGGTTGCTGCAAAATGTGAAGAAATGAATCATCATCCAAAATGGACAAATGTCTACAATAAGTTAGATATTGAACTATATACTCATGATTTAGGTGGGATAACTGATAAAGATTTTGAGTTATCATCCTATATGGATTCGACATTTCAAAAATATAATTAATGAAAAAACTAATTCTACTGTTTTTAATTATTATAGGTTGTAATTCAAAAAAAAATGCAGAAATTAAAATCAATAATGTATCTTTTACTTATTCAATTTTAAAGGGACTTGAACCAGAAAATGGGGTAACCCGCAGAGATCCGTCGGACGTTATCAAGGTTGGTGACACATATTACTTGTGGTATACAAAAACAGAAATATCTGAAATATTCGGTGGCTATAGTGGTTATAACGCATCTGTTTGGTACGCAATTTCAAAAGATGGCAAAATATGGGAAGAAAAAAGAGAAGCAATTCCTAGGGGGGACATTGGCAGCTGGGATGCATATAGTGTATTTACTCCGAATATTTTAATTGCAAATGGACAGTATTATTTGTTTTATACTGGAGTTAAACCTACACCTGGAAATAAGGAGGGTAAGTTTGAAAACAATTCAGAAACAGATATTACTGCCATCGGACTTGCAGTATCTGATTCTCCTGACGGGCCATTTGTGCGTGTATCTTCAAAACCGATATTAGAAACTAGTGACAATATCGACCTATTTGACAGTTATAGAATTGATGATGCATGCATCGTTTACCGAAATAACCAGTTCTATTTGTATTATAAAGGTAGAAGCCGAAAATTTGGTGAAGAGGGACCGAGGCACACAAAATTAGGTGTTGCAATTGCCGATAAACCTGAGGGGCCTTACACAAAAAATGAAAATAATCCAATTATTAAGAGTGGACACGAAGTAATGGTTTGGCCTTTCAAAAGAGGTATAATGGCCTTACTCTCAAATCATGGACCTGAAGGTAAGACATTGCAATTTTCGAATGATGGTATTAACTTTAAAAAGGTAGCTTCTTTTGGCAATGATTATCCCAAAGCTCCCGGCTCATACCGTATAGATAATTTCAGAGATGCCTCTATACAAGATGAAGGAATAGATTGGGGTATTTCAATGTTTTATGGCGATAAAAAGAAAAATATATGGCCACATTTGTTTAGGTATGAAATTAAATTGGACTTTGTAATCGAAAATGTTTATTAATTAAATTTAAAAAATGAAACAAACCCTTCTACTATTACTGTTTATTCCAATTATTTCATTTTCTCAAATTGAAGGCAAACAACATGATCAATTAATTCTTAGAGGAGCAACACTGATTAACAGCACGGGCGCTCCACCAATAGGCCCTGTTGATATTGTAATTGAAAAAAATAAGATTACTAACGTACAAGTTGTAGGTTATCCTGGTGTTGAAATAAATGAAAATAGACGTCCCAAACTTTCAAAAAATGGAGCTGAAATTGATTGTGAAGGATCCTATATTTTACCTGGTTTTATTGATATGCATGGTCATATCGGTGGTAGAGCTCAAGGTGCTGATCCAGATTATGTTTTCAAATTATGGTTGGCTCATGGTATTACAACAATTCGACAACCAAGTGGAATGGGAACTGAAAGGATTTTAGATCTTAAAAAGAAGAGCTTAAAAAATGAAATTATTGCTCCTAGAATTTTTGCCTACACGGGATTTAATTCAAGAGTCAAATCAACTGAAGAAGCAAGAGAGTGGGTAAGAGATAACGCAAAAAAGGGAGCTGATGGAATTAAATTTTTTGGAGCACCACCTGAAATTATGCAAGCTGCATTAGAAGAAAATAAAAAATTAGGACTTGGCTCTGCATGTCATCACGCACAATTAGATGTTGTAAAATGGAATGTGCTAAATTCTGCCAGAGCAGGACTTACAACAATGGAACATTGGTATGGGTTGCCAGAAGCTTTATTTGAAGATAGAGTAATTCAAAATTATCCAGCTGATTACAACTACAACAATGAGCAGAATAGATTTGAGGAAGCTGGAAAGCTCTGGAAACAAGCTGCAAAGCCATATTCAGAACATTGGAATAATGTCATGAATGAATTAATATCTCTGGACTTTACAATTGATCCTACACTTAATATTTATGAGGCATCAAGAGATTTACATAGAGCTAGAAGAGCTGAGTGGCATGATGATTATACTTTACCTAGTCTTTGGGCGTTCTATGCGCCAAGTAGGATATCTCATGGTTCATACTGGCATTTTTGGGGAACTGAACAAGAAGTTGCTTGGAAAGAAAATTATAAACTTTGGATGACATTCCTTAATGAATTTAAAAATAGAGGTGGTCGAGTTACTGCAGGCTCAGATAGTGGATTTATTTATCAATTATACGGTTTTGCTTTTGTTAGGGAATTAGAATTATTGAGAGAGGCTGGATTTCATCCACTCGAAGTTATTCAATCAGCAACCTTGAATGGAGCTGAAGCCTTGGGCATAAGTAATTCTACTGGGTCTATTGAGGTTGGGAAACTTGCAGATATAATTGTAGTTGATGAAAATCCTTTAGCAAATCTTAAAGTTTTGTATGGGACAGGAGCTATAAAACTAAATGAGAAGAATGAAGCTGTTAGAGTTGGTGGAGTTAAATATACTATTAAGGATGGAGTAGTTTATGATGCAAAAAAACTTCTAAAAGAAGTTAAAAATCAAGTTGATTTAGCTAAGAAAGAAGCTGGATATAAAATAAAGCAACCCGGTATAAATTGAAATATTTAATACTTTTTCTTGTTAGTTTTTTTTCATTCTCACAAAGCAACAAATTAGAGATTGAAATACCTAATGTTGATGAAGGAGGTACAATATATATTGCTATTTATGACAATGCTAAAGATTTTGATTCTGGAGATAATTCACCCGAAATAATGGCCTTAAATATAATAGAGCCTATTAATAAAGGCTTGTATAATAAAATTGTTGATTTAAAAAAAGGAAAATACGGTGTAAAAGTTTTGATCGATACAAATGGAAATGCAGATATTGATTTGAATTTTTTTGGACTTCCAAAAGAACAATTTGGATTTTCAAATAATGTTCTTGGGCTTTTTGGAGCCCCAAAATTTGATAAAGCATCTTTTGAACTTAATATGGACAAAAAAATTATTATTAATTTAAGATAAATGAAAAAACAACTATACTTTCTATTATCCTTACTTGTAATCTCTTGTAGCAGTGTTGACGATGATGATATAATTGACACAGATCAAAACATTGATTTGTTCTCTACAGAGGCTCGTGTTGTTGGATATTTTCCTTATTACAGATTTTCTTTGAATGATAAAATTCAATATTGTAAGGTCACACACTTAAATATTGCATTTGCTAATCCAGAAACTGATGGAACAATTGTTCTGCCGGGAAATTCTGGGGATTTACTTAAAAATGTTATGGATACTGCAAGATCACAAAACTCTAATATTAAAATTTATATCTCATTAGCAGGGGGAGGTTTTTCAGATGAAATCGCGAACACATGGAAAAATTTTCTTGCTAGCCCTCAGGATAGGCTGATTTTAATTGATAATATAGTTTCCTATGTCATTGATAATGGTTTTGATGGAGTTGATGTAGATCTAGAGTGGAGTCATGTTACAACTGGTTACAGTGATTTTGTGATTGAGCTTAGAGATGAGCTTAAAGTGCAGGCAAAAGGTATAACTGCAGCTTATCCATCAGAAACCAAATACGACAATCTTAATGCAGCAGCTCTAAATGCATTAGATTTCATAAACATAATGTCATATGATTATACTGGCCCTTGGAATGCATCTGCACCAGGTCAACACAGTTCTTACAACCACGCACAACGAGGTATTAATTTTTGGAAAAATACTATTGGAATAAATCCTTCCAAACTTACTTTAGGAGTTCCTTTTTACGGTTATGATTTTCAAAATTCAACAACTGTTAAATCTTTTACTTATGGGTCAATGGTTAACTCAGATGTTTCTAACTCTGAAAAAGACAATGTTGGGAATAAGTACTATAATGGCAGACCAACAATTGCTAATAAAGTTAAATTAGCAGCTCAAAATTTGAGCGGAATCATGATTTGGGAGCTTGGGCAAGATTCATTCTCAGAATATTCTTTACTAGAGACCATACACAAAACCTATACAGACCTTGGTGTTGAAACCACTGGTCTTTGTGGAAATTAAAATCATATTTCTATTTTTGTTAAAAATTTACAATGGAACAGCTCGAATTTCTACAATTAGAATTTTTTGAAAACACGATAAAAAATTATTTAATTTTTAGTGTAATACTACTAATTGGATTGTTACTTAAAGGGAAATTAAGCTCTTTCATTAGAAAATGGATTTATAAAATCGTTGGTGACTCTACAAACCCTGACGGAAAAGTTGAATTCGATAATTTACTTAAAAAACCGATAAGCTATTTCATATTACTTACCGTGCTTTATTTTTCTTTTAACTCACTCTCTTTCCCATCATCTTGGAATCTGGCAAGTATCGAAGAGATTGGAATTAAAATGGTTCTCGATAAAGGTAGTTCATTATTGATTGTCGTAACAATTTTTTGGACTATGCTGCGCTCTGTTGAATATTTGGGTATTCGACTCAAGCACAAAGCATCATTAACTGAAAGTAGAGTGGATGACCAAATCATTCCATTTGCGATAGAGATAGCCCGAGTTTTAGTTATCATTTTTGGTGTTTTAATTATTTTAAGTAACATCTTTGGAGTTAATATTACTGCATTGGCAGCAGGACTTGGTGTTGGTGGTGTTGCCGTAGCATTGGCGTCTAAAGAAAGTTTAGAAAATCTTCTTGGTTCATTTACCATTTTTTTTGATAAACCTTTTCAAGTTGGGGATATCATAACAATTGGTGAAATCACAGGAGTTGTTGAAAAAGTAGGTTTTAGAAGTACTAGAGTTAGAACATTTGATAAAAGTGTAGTTACTGTGCCAAATAAAAACATAATTAATACTGAGCTTGACAACCTTGGTGTCAGGCCTGTTAGAAGAGTTAAATTTCATGTGGGTCTGCTCTACAGTACTTCAACAGAACAAATAAAAAGCATTGTTAATGACATGCAAAGCTTAATCGATAATCACCCAGGCACTGATAACGAAGGTAGAGTAAGGTTTATGGAATTTGGAGATAGCTCACTAAATATTATGGTTTTGTATTTCACTAAAGGTCCTGAATGGGAATCAATGATTGACACAAGACAAGATATAAATTTCAAAATTATAGACATCGTTAAAAAACACGGTAGTGACTTTGCATTTCCAACACGATCATTATATTTTGAGAATCAACCTAAATTATGATTTTGAAAAAAGGGAAAAATTTATTCCTAGTTGTTTCAATTTCTGGCATTTTAATTTTTAGTGCAGGATTATGTGTGTTTGGAGAATCCATCATTAGAAAGTATAATGATGATAATTGGTTTTTGATTGGAACCATATCCCTTATTTTAATTAATGCTGGAATTTGTTTAATGATAAATTCAAAAAATTATCGTTAAACTTTTTTATAATTATCATATAGATATAAAGGTAACGCCAAAGAAAATCCTACCAGAAACATACTAACAACATACTTGGTTATATTGAGTTTTTCTTTAACAGCTTTATATATTAGAAAAATCAGGAAAGTTGTTGCAGCTACTGTCAAATCCATAGAAATCATTGCAATAGGATGAGTTGAAAAAATATCGGCAAAAAATCCTTCCATACTTCCATCATTAAGGATTAGAAAGTTAATTAGATGATAATAAGGTAATACAATACCAAGTACGCATAAGAGTAAAAATAATTTTTTCATGATTTATATTTATCTTTAAAGTAAAACAACAACATGAAAAAAACAATTTTACTTCTATTTATTATATTAACGGTTGGATGTAATAAATATCCACCAATTTCGGAAGAGATGGTTATTGAAAAAGTTTATGATCTTTTTAGAGCAATAGAATCAGAGAATGAAGACAGGTCAAAATTTTACTCAGTAGTTACTGATGATTTTTTAATTTATGAAATTGGTCAAGAAATAAACAAAAATGATTTTTTAGAATTTGTTGAATCTTTTAACATAATTGAAGATGACTGGAAATTGAGTGATTTTAAAGTTAGTTTAGATAATAATTCAGCTCACGTTTATTTTAAAAATAAAGGAAGGTTTGTTGTTGATACACCTGAGGGAAAAGCTTTGCTTAATTATAGTTGGCTAGAAAGTGCTTACATGGTTAGAGACGGAGATGATTTAAAAATTAAATTTTACTTTTCTGACGCTGTTGAACAAACATCTGAGCCAATTGAGTAAGCTTAAAGTACTTGTTGTAGGAGTTGGCAACATGGGTAGTGCTCATGCAAAAGCATATCACGAAATTGATAACTATGAGCTTGTTGGATTAGTTTCTAGATCTTCAAAAAGACGTTCGCCTTTAGCAAAAAAATTAGGAGGAATCCCAGAATTTGATGATTTTGATATTGCTTTATCTTCTTGCAACCCTGATGTGGTTTCTATAAATACATATACAGAAAGTCATAAAGACTATGCTATTAAAAGTTTAAATAGTGGAGCCCACATTTTTATAGAAAAGCCTCTTGCTGAAAATCTTGAAGATGCATACGAAATCATTAATCTTTCAAGAAAAAAGAATAAAAAAATTGTCGTAGGTTATATATTAAGATATCATCCTGCTTGGAAAAAATTCATTGAGATATCTCAAACTTTAGGGTCTCCATTAGTCATGAGAATGAATCTTAATCAACAGAGTTGTGGTTCTCAATGGGAAATACATAAAAATCTTATGAATTCTACTAGTCCTATTGTTGATTGTGGTGTTCATTACGTAGATATAATGTGTCAAATGACTAAATCAAAACCTAAATATGTTAATGCTATAGGTGCGAGACTTTCTGACGAAATTGATAATTCAATGTATAATTATGGACATCTACAAGTTGTGTTTGAAGATGGCTCCATTGGGTGGTATGAATCAGGTTGGGGACCAATGATTAGTGAAACAGCTTTTTTTGTAAAAGACGTTTTTGGTCCTAAAGGGTCTGTAAGCATAGTTGAACCTAAAAACAGTGATGATATAACAAGTTCTGATATTGATAGTCATACAAAAACTAACCAACTGCTTATTCATTATCAAGATAGAGATTCAATGGGAAATTTCTCGAAAAAAGATGAATATGTAAGTACAAGTAATGAGCCTGATCATAACCAACTATGTAAATTAGAACAAGAATTTTTACTTGAAGCAATAAAAAAAGACCTTGACTTAAGCCAAGGTCTTGAAGATGTTATCAATAGCATGAAAATTGTTTTAGCCGCAGACAAATCTGTCAGAACAGGAAAACAAATTTCAATTGATTCTATTCAATAAATACTTTATTATATTCAGTTGGATCAAATGCATTGTAAGACTCAACAACTTTTAATCCGTCCCATTTAAACCACGCGTATCCTCTCAAAACTAATAACTCCCCCGTTTTTTTATTGGTTCCATTCCATGTATACCAATAATTAGTATAAATTGAGCCATTATTATAAAACATGGTAGTTGTATTTCTATCAACATTTTTGATATCATCAAAGTATTCGTGTCCTAGCAAAAAAGCTTCAGCAACATCAGAAGCTGACAATTGAGCGTCGTTTACATGAAAAATCGCATCTTCCGTGAAAATTGAAAGCATGCCTTCTGCATCTTTATTTTCGTATGCATCTGCAAAACTGTTCATAATAGCATTTCTTTCATCAGAAGCAGAAATAGTTCCTGACCATTCAGAATCATCAATTTGAACTGAATTGGGAGTTTGACATGAAAATATCAAAGCTGCAAAAAGTATTAGGTAAATATTTGTTTTCATAATTTTAATCGTTTGAGGGTCTGCTGAATTGAACAACCCTTGATATTTTATCATCAGCATTTAAGTATAATCTTTCATAAAAATTTACGGACTCTACTGTACCGTCTTTTACAAATCTTTTTTCCGAAAATACAGTTGTAACAACTCTTCTCTCAGAATCCTCTAGTTTTTGTGGCATAATAAATACATAATCTCTGGAAATTGAGTCCCAGTTTGATTGTCTTTCAACAATAAAATCTGTATTTGTCATGTCAATATCAAAAACACCAGATAAATCAGCAGGATGAAATTTTACAGTATCAGCTGACATTTCAACCATTAACTCAGCATTTTTATCTGAATAAGCATTCATGAATTTCATTACAAAATCTGCATCTTTTTGATCCCCTGCAGAATAGCCCAAACCAAATCTATCACCTTCCATTAACCATTTTCCAGCAAATTTTTCAGCCTCTACTTTTGTTTCACAAGAGATTAATATTAATGATATAAATAATAAGTTAAAATACTTTTTCATGATTTAGTAGAAATTATAAGTTGAGTTATTATAATAAGCCTGCATACCATTCTCGCCTCCTTTTACTAATGGTGTAACAGTTTTAACAAAACTTGGTTCCTCAACATTAAATCTCCAGTCTAAATACTCTTCATACTGTTTGTAGGAATCCCAATATTCATAAATAAAGTATGTTTCAGTTTCTTCATTATAAAAAGCTTCTAAATGAGTACACCCTTCCCAATTTCTTGTGACTGTCAAACCAGCATCTGAGTCCATTAGTTCTTGAAACTTTTCTATATTTCTTTTACTAACTTTAGCTGTAAATACAACAACATTTCTTTGAGCTGGACCAACAGCGTTTACCATTCCTGTAGCATCAAAATATTCTCCTGTAGATGAAATTTTTCCGTCTTCAAAATCAAAATTATGATAAGACATCAAACTAAATTCTCGCCCTGTAGATAGGCTTTTTCCACTCCATCTACCATAAGCTCTAACACTTCCATCTGGCTTCATTGTTAAGGTGTCAATTCCAGGGAGCCAAACAGGATCGTTAAACTTTACATCCGTATAATTTTGAATATAAAACTCAGCAACTTGTAGTGATGTTTCATAATCAACCATTCCCATACCATACATAGGAGCTATGTCTTGAAGATCTTCAGAAACAGCCTCTTTCCAAAGTTCTATATTTTGATCTTCAAATGCTTGAACCCATTTTTTTGCCACAGCAAGATTAGATTCATATTTAGGATTACTGTCACATCCAACAAACAGAATTCCTATAAATAATAAAATAATTTTCTTCATAATTTATAATTTTAATATAACCCGTAACCGGTATTTATTGAATTACAATTTATTTAAAAAAATCGAGACGAAAGAATAAGAAATTTATTTATTCAAAGAATTAATGATTTAGTAACAAATAGTCTAAAAAAATAAAGAATTAGTGACAACTTGTATTAAATTTTTTTAATCTAAAATAATTATATGGCAAAGGAACAATAAAACCTGCTAATAGCATAATTGGAACAGCCCACCAAGTTAATAATGCCCCGCCAGTTAAAAGAACATCTGTAATATTCATAGCTAATTCCATTGCAATCATGCTGATAAAACTCATGCCAATTGCGACCTTAAAAGCTTCTTTGAGAGTCATTTGTTTAATAAGAATAATTGTTTCAAGAATGATGCTTGTAATGAGTCCATTTACAATTGCTAAAGCCATAACAGCTGAAACAGGCCACGAATGTTCAATGTTTTGAAAGTAAAAGATGGTTCCAAAATCACCAATCGAACAACCTATCAAACACCACAATGTATTTTTAGAAGCTCTTCTCCAAGTGTGCTTACAATTCCAATTCATTTGAATATACAGTCTGGATCAGCTATATTTTTTTTCAATATATATGATTGAAATACATGACATCAGCATTGCTAATGATGGAGCTGTTGGAATGATAGGATCCGAAATACTAAAGTGAAAATACACTGCAGCTGTCATAAACATAGCCATTCCTGCAGCAGCTGGAATAATAAGTTTTTTGAACTTTAGCCCTAGTAAAAGCATTAATGCCAATACAACCTTAAAAACTCCAACTACAACCATAGTTGTCTGACTTAGACCATAAGCTTGAAATTCTTCAATCATATTTTTTGCATCACCTCCCCTATAAACTGTCTCTAAATCAAGCCTATAAGTCCATGCACTTAAAACAGTGATCGCTACTAATACAATTAATATTCTTAATAACGATTTCATTTTATTTACCGTTTTGAATTGGATCAGAATCAGGCATTAGCTTATTTAAAATTGTGTAGACAGGACAAAATTTTGTAACTGGGCTAATGACTTGTAAAGCCCCTACTGCAATAACTATCCATAGAAAATTAATTTCAGATGTTATATAAGCTAAACCTACGCCAGAAAGATAAAGCATTCCAACGATAGCATCGTGAGCTCTAACTTTAGAAATATTTTGAGATTTCATATTGTTAATTGTTAATAGTTGTTAGTTCAATTTAAAAATTATTTTTTAATTCTCTTAGAAAATCTATTTATGATTAGGTTATTTATTATCTTTTTTTTCTCATTATTAAATAATGTATAAATCATTGCGTCACCAATTTTACTAGTAGTAGTAATAAATGGTAATAATTTCATTAAAGGGAAAAATGGCCAAATCAGTACATAAAAGAAGTTGTATAATGGAGTTCTAGATTTAATACCTTTTTCTGGGATAATCACTCCTGCTCTAAACATGTAAGCATCTTTAAAGCCTTTATTTAAAATATAATTCTCTGCCTTTCCTTTGACTCTTGCCCATTCAATAGGGCTTTTTTCTTTAGAATCAGTTCCTTCACCAGTGACATAATTAAAAACAGCTTTATTATTTCCTTGAAAAACTAAATCAGTCAGAATTTTAGTCATTTCATATGTAACTCTATAGTAAAGTTTTGAAGGGGCCCCAACAGCAGACATCCCCATACAATGAAAGCAACCATCAAAACCATCTAATTCTTTTTTAAATTTTTCTAAATCTAAAAAATCCTCACAAAGCAATTCTTTAACTTTAGGATGATCAATATTTAATAATGTTCTATTAATTAACAATATCTCTTTAATTCTATCATCTTCCATACACTGAAATAAAACTCCTTTGCCAACCATTCCAGTACTTCCAGTTATAATTACTCTCATATTTTTCTTAAATTAAAGCAACAATTTAAATCAAAAAAAATGAAAAAACTATTATTACTATTGGTTGTCATATTGATGTCATGTGAGCAGGCAGTTAAAGAAGCACAAGCTGAATTAGATTTTCCTTATGAACCTACTTATCAAAAAGAATGGAAAATTGGAAGTCAGGAAAATGTTCTTCTTGTTCAAAACCTTTTAAAATCCTTTATTGATGGAGATATAGACAAAGGTTATTCATTTATGTCTGATGATATTGAATTTTGGCATCAAGACGGAAGCGTCACCAACAATCTTGATGAGTTTAAAGAAATATATGATGAAGCCTTAAGGTCTGGTGCTTTTACTAATCATAGCATTGGAGTTAATATTCCAGTTGTTTCTGAAGATGGATACGAATGGGTGTTGGTTTGGGATATTGCTGATGCTGGTGGGCAAACCACCAGATATCAAGAAGCATTTAGAATTGAAGACGGAAAAATTGTTCAAGTTAATCAGTTTTCTAAGCCTGTAATTGAAGATGATAGCAGTGATGATTAAAAATAAAAGCCCTTTATGGGCTTTTTTTTTATATAATTTTATAAAATGAAATATACTTTAATTCTCTTTTTTATTTCTTTTTCAGTCTTTTCTCAAAATGATTATTCTTACTATGGTGAAAGAATATCCTCATCAGATTTACAGCAACTTTCTAAAATTGATTTTAATAATGAATCAGTTCAAACTAAACTTGAAGGGGAAATTATATCTACTTGTCCAAAGAAAGGATGTTGGATTGAAATGAAAATTGATGATAAAGAAGTTTTTGTGAAATTCAAAGACTATGGATTTTTTGTTCCAAAATATGGAATGGAAGGTAAAAAAGCTATTATTAAAGGTTTGGCTTCTATCGATACAGTTAGTATTGAAGATTTGAAACACTATGCTGAAGATGCAGGAAAAAGTAAGGCTGAAATAGAAAAAATCATATCTCCAGAAATTAAAATTTCATTCTTAGCAGAAGGGGTTCTTATAAAAGATTAGTAACCCGCATTTTGCGGGTATATATTTTTTTTATATATTGAAATTTCCTAAAAATTTATGAAACTAACCAAAAGAGACAGAGCGCTTACTAGGATTGATATCTCTCCTGTCCAATCTATATATTTTCAAGGTAAAAGATACACTTATAAACAGTACTTAAAAATAAGAAGAAAAAATACAGAAGATTCTTCAGAAGTTAAAAAAGTAGCTAACGATAATCAAACTGAATTGTTAAAAAATCGTAGCAGTAAACAAATTGTTGATAATGTAATTGAAAATTTCAATGAATGGAAAAAATCCAGACAATCATAAATACATCAGCTTAAAATAAATGCAAAACCTTTGAAAAGTTTTACATAGTTTTTACAAATAAAATCTAATTCACTATTATTGATTATAAACCTCACCATCAACAATAATTGAACAAATATCAAGAGTGTTCTTTATATCCTCTAGTGGATTAGAATTCAAAATTAAAAGATCGGCAATATGTCCTTGTTTAATTAAACCAAGTGAGTCTTGCATTTTAAAAAAAATAGAGGGATTTATTGTAGCTGATTTGATAGCTTGTAACTCACTTAAACCACTCTCAACTAAAAGCTCAAGTTCTTTATGGAGACTAAACCCTGGAGTCAAATATCCAAGCGGAGTGTCTGTACCTGCCATAAAATTAATTCCAAAAGAGTTCATTTCTCTAGTTGTCTTTTGTATCCAATCAGAAAAATTTTTTTGTTTAGGATTAATACTTGAAGAACTGGACATTGTATTTTTAGTCCACCTATCTTTAGTTTGTTTTGGTAAAAAACTAAAACTCTTCATCCAAGATTCTTGTTTAAATATTTTATAAATAGGGACTTTATATATTGATAATGTTGGCACTTGCCAAGTATCATTTTCAAGCAAAGACTTATAAATTTCTATTAGTTTTAATGAGTCTAAATTTCTTATAGAATAATTTTTCTGTGAATTATGTATCGATGCCCTTAACCTTAAACCACTCAAATCATTATGATTTTTTAATATTTCTCTTCTTTGCTTTAAAAGATTTTCTCTATCGTGGGTGGCCCACATTTCCAAATTTTTAACATGTTCTAAGCTTGATAAACCAAGTTTAGAGGCAGTAATTATATCCATACTTAAAGGGACATGTCCAGCAACTCTCAAATTATTTTTTTTGGCTATTGATAATACCTCTTCGTATTGTGATGGTGATAACATTTCATAAGCTTTGAGGAAATCAACACCCTTGGAAATTAATTCTTTCGTAGCTATTGATGTCTCTGTTACATCTTTAGTTTGTATAGATAATTTAGGTAGGTTTTGACCATTATATACATTGTATTTACCATCTATTAATGGCCCAGCTATTTTTATTCTTGGGTATGATTTTGGAAATTTAATTGATAGTTTTTTAATGCTATCCAAAAACTCAAATTCTCCTCCAGTATCTCTTACACTGGTCACACCAAATTTTAAAAAGAGATCCGGCATATAATTTGCCAAGTATGTGTCAAAATAAAAGTGAACATGAGCATCCCACAGCCCTGGAATAACAAACTTTTCAGAGGCAAATATAATTTCATTAAAACGTGAAATATTTAGTTTTTCAGAGTCTAAAATTGTAACAATTTTATTATTCGAAATTAAAATAGATTTATTTTTAGATAATCCTTTAATTGGATCAATCACATTTATATCATGTATTACTAAATCAATTTTAGTAGCTGAATTACAACTAAATAATATTAGAATAATTAGTAAATACTTATTCATCAAACATTAGGAAAGATCTTCCTGGAAATTTAGTTCTAAAAGTTTCTATATATCCTCTATCTTGTAACGTGACATATACTGTTCTTCCATCATGTCCGCCGAATGCAATATTTGACGGTTTTTTACCTTTTAATTGAATTTCATTAATTATTTTACCTTCAGGGTTTAATACAACTACAGTTCCCTTGCCATGTCGTGTAACATAAATATTTCCTTTAATATCACACCTCATTCCATCAAGTCCAAAGTCATCAAATTTGTAAAATAATTTCTTGTTTGAAATATTACCATAAGAATCAAGGTCATAAACCCATATGTTTTTCTGAACACTTTCATTAACATATAATTTAGTTTCATCAGGACTAACTTCAATTCCATTAGTTGTTCCCATATCCCTTTCTAGATAGGTAATTTCACCATCTTTTATCTTTAATAGATTACCGCTATTAGTTTTCCAACTTGGATCTGAAGCAAATAATAAATTGTCACAGCATATTGCTAAATCATTAGGTTGATTGATAGTTGAATCATTAGCATAGACACTAGCAATTTTTTCATCCTTTTCAATAATCAAAACATTATGACCAGTATAGTCTGCAAGAAACATCTCTTGATTATTTCCAAAACTTATCCCATTTGCTACACTGTTATTTGGAAGTTGGTCTATAAAAACAGTAAAGTTTCCATTTGTATCAACTTTACCAATTGAACCATTTTTATATGGATTTACAAAATAAAGGTTTCCATATTTATCGACAGCAGGGCCCTCCAATCCTCTAGTGAATTCTCCTACATATGCATAGTCATTAGCTTCATAAAGAACCTCATTATTTTTACATGAAAAATTAACTATTAAAATAGTCGTTAACACTAAATACATACCGTGGTAATTCTTCATTTTTTCGTAATTTAAATAAATAATTTTATTTCTGTGTTTATTAAATTTAAGAAGTTACAATCCTTTACAACAATTTCATTATTAATATCTATTTTATTTTTTTCATCATGTAATCAAACTAGTAACACAACAGAACTCAATCTTCCCGATGGATTTATTTCTACTGTATTTGTTGATAGTATAGCAGAAAAAGTTAGACACATGGATGTTAAAAATAATGGAGACTTATATGTTAAGTTCAGAAGACAAAGTGATGATGGAGTTTTAGCAGCAATAAGAGATATAAATAAAGATGGTAAAGCTGATTCAATTGTAAAGTTTGGTAAATATCATATACCACAAAAAGGCTCATATTCAACCTCAGCTAGAATTTATAACGGATATTTGTATTACAGTTCTCAGCTAACTATATACCGTGTTAAGCTAGATCCTAAACATCTAGTTCCTAAATCAACACCAGAAATTATTGTTATTGATGACCACGAACATGGTTCACATGAACATATTGGAAAACCTTTAGCTTTTGATGATGAAGGATATATATATGTCCCTTTTGGTGCACCGAATAATGCTTGTCAAGAACCTAAAAGAACACCTCTTGCACCTGGAAGAGATCCTTGTCCAGATTTAGATTTACACGGAGGTATTTGGAAATTTAATGCAGATCAAACTAATCAAACACAAAAAGATGGGGAATTATTTGCAACGGGGTTAAGAAGTATAGTAGCTATGAATTGGAATCCTTCTGATAAAACTCTTTATGCTGTTGGACACGGTCGTGATGATCTAGCAAGATTGTGGCCAAATCAATATAGTAAGTGGGAAAGTGCACTTTTACCATCTGAAGAATTTATAAAAATTGAAGAGGGGGATAATTTTGGTTGGCCTTATTGTTATTATGATCAAATGCAAAATAAAAAACTTTTGAATCCTGAATATGGTGGCGATGGAAAAATCATTGGTAGATGTGATCAATTCAAAGATCCAATTATAGGATTTCCAGGTCATTGGGCACCTAACGATTTAGTTTTCTATAATGGCGATGCATTTCCTGAAAGATATAGAAATGGAGCATTTGTTGCTTTTCATGGTTCAACCAATAGGGCTCCGTATCCGCAATCTGGATATTTTATTGGTTTTATTCCATTCGAAAATGGAAAGCCAAGTGGAGATTATGAAATTTTTGCAGATGGCTTTGCACAGGTTGACCCAATTGTAAATGTCAGAAATGCAAAATATAGACCAATGGGAATAGCATTTTCTGATGATGGATCAATGTACATTGCAGATAGCAGAAAAGGTAAAATATGGAGAATCCAATTTAAAGGTAAAAGAGAAAATTTTGGGAAAAAACAATTAAAAAAGATGGAGGAAAGGAAATTACTTAGTCATTTTGCTACCCCGCACATTGAAAATGATATTATAGATATGGATGAGAAAAAAATTGAAGTTAAAAAATACTTTAATCCACTTTTTATTCGGCTCAATAATTTTAGTCTTTTCAATACATTTTACAACCACTATAAAATTGAAAGAGATGAATAAAAAAAATAATGTTACATATTCTTTTATTCTATTTCTATTTTGTTTATCAATTTCATCGCAAGATTATGATTTACTCATTCAAAATGGACATGTAATTGATGTAAAAAATAAAATTGATGATGTCTATGATATTGCTATTTCAAAAAATAAAATTGTTTCAGTTGAGAAAAAAATAAATGCAAAAAATGCTAAAAGAGTTATTGATGCCTCTGGTCTCATCGTTGTGCCTGGATTAATTGATATACACAGTCACAACTTTCATGGTACAATTCCTAATAGGTATTTAAGTAATAGTTTTTCAGCACTCCCACCTGATGGTTTTTCCTTTAGGTCTGGAATTACAACTGTAGTTGATGTTGGTGGAGCAGGCTGGAGAAATTTTGAAATTTTCAAAAATCAGGTAATTGATAGATCACAAACAAGAGTATTATCATTTCTCAATATTGTTGGTTTTGGTATGCAGGGTGGAGCAGTTGAACAGAATATTGACGATATGAATGCAATGCTAACTGCTGAAATGGCAAACAAGTATCCAGAACATATTGTGGGAATTAAACTTGCTCATTTTAATGGGTACAACTGGATTCCCGTAGACAGAGTGGTTAGAGCGGGAGAAATTTCAGATGTCCCTGTCATGATTGATTTTGGCGGAAGTAAGCCTTTAATGCCTTTAGATAGTTTGCTTCTAAACAAACTTAGACCTGGCGATATTTTTACACATACATATGCTAATGTTTTGGGAAGAATGTCAATAGTTGATGGAAATAATAAGCTTTTTCCTTTTGTAAAAAAAGCTCAAGAAAGAGGGATTATTTTTGATGTTGGTCATGGTGGTGGTAGTTTTGCTTTTTCTCAAGCAATACCAGCTATAAATCAGGGATTAAAACCAAACACTATAAGTACAGATCTTCATACAGGAAGTATGAATAGAGGAATGAAAGATTTACTAAATGTTATGTCCAAGTTTTTAAATATAGGTTTAAATTTAAGTGAGGTTGTAACTGCAACAACCTGGGATGCAGCTAAGGTTATCAAAAGAAATGATTTAGGAAATTTAAGTGTAGGTTCAGTCGCAGACCTAACTATTTTAAATTTAAGAACTGGTCAATTTGGCTTTGTAGATACTAAAGACAAAAAAATAAAAGGTGATAAAAAACTTGAGTGTGAGCTAACAATTAAAGATGGCCAAATTGTTTATGATCTGAATGGTATCTCAAATAAATTTTGGAACGAATAACTATGAAAAATTTATTAAAAATATTATCAATCATTACAGGAATTTCATTATTTCTTACAATTATCTCCTTTTTTACAGATGATTTAATTAGTACTGGTCCCATGCTAATATTTTTTCTTATTTTACTTTCAATTAGCCTAAACAATACTCAAAAATATAAAGGGTTTTCCTTCACAGTATTAATTTTTGCAGCAGTTAGTATTTCAATGTATTATCCAAAATACTTTGTGGAATTAAATGGTTTTGAAATGAAAAAACTAATTGTTCCTTTATTACAAATAATAATGTTTGGAATGGGAACTGCTATGAGTTTTAAAGACTTTTATGGTGTAATTAAAATGCCGAAGGGTGTATTTATTGGATTGGTATGTCAGTTTTCAATAATGCCTATTTTAGGTTTTACATTAGCATCAACTTTTAATTTTCCAGCTGAAATTGCTGCAGGAGTAATATTAATTGGTT
>CEPL01052609.1_pt1 | contig 30750 bp, 20 predicted proteins | sample 530541 | NCBI WGS metagenome assembly CEPL01 (sample SAMEA2620339, study PRJEB7988) | marine metagenome | biome: marine biome (ENVO:00000447); feature: surface water layer (ENVO:00002042); material: "saline water (ENVO:00002010), including plankton (ENVO:xxxxxxxx)" | depth 5 m
ACCAAATCTACCAGATGCAACCTGCTTAATTGATGAACGCATAGAGTCACCGTTTTCCATAGTAAGGAAACGATCTGCTTCTTCGCCGCCTTCTCCAGTATTAGATCGACCTCCGATTCTGTTCATTGCAATGGCAAGGTTAGTATGGGCTTCTCTACTGATTGATCCAAAAGACATAGCCCCTGTTGCAAAACGTTTAACAATTTCTTTTGCTTCTTCAACCTCTTCAATTGCAATTGGTTTTTTTGAAAAATCCTCAGCTTTTTTAATTTTAAAAAGCCCTCTTAATGTCATTAATTTTTCATTCTGTATATTCAGAGAGTCTGCATATTTTTTGTAGGTATCAGAACTATTTGAACGAACAGCATGCTGAAGATCTCTAACAGTATCGCTCTCCCAAGAATGTTTTTCGCCTCTTAATCGAACAGCATACTCTCCTCCAACGTCAAGTAAGTTTTCAAGTCCAGAGACTTTAGAGAAAGCGTCGTTATGTCTTGAAATTGTCTCTTTCTCGATTTCCTCTATACCAAGCCCTTCAACTAAGCTTGAGGTACCTGTAAAAAATTCATCTATAAATTCAGTTGAAAGACCAATAGCATCAAATATTTGGGCACCACAATAAGACTGGTATGTACATATTCCCATTTTAGACATGACTTTTTTAATTCCTTTTCCAAGAGCTTTGATAAAGTTTTCAATAGCTTTCTTTTGATCAGAATTTACTGCAAGATTTTCAACAACCTTCATTGCTAACCAAGGATGAATTGCATCAGCACCATAACCTGCCAAACAGCAGAAGTGATGAACTTCTCTGGCTTCACCAGTTTCAATTATTAAACCAGCAGAGGTTCTCAAACCTTTTTCTATTAAATATTGGTGAACTTTAGATGTAGCTAAAAGGGATGGAATAGGTATTTTTTTCTCGGTTATAAATTTATCAGACAAAATAATAATTGTTTTTCCATTATTAATTGCCTTTTCAGCTTTTTCACAAATAGCTTTTAAAACATTCTCTATTTTTTCATCTTCTGCATTAAAAGTAATATCAATAACTTCTGACGAGATAAAAGAGTTATTATTATTTGATAAATTCTTAATTTTATTGGCGTTGTTTTCATCTAAAATTGGGGTATCAATTTTTATAAACTTTGAGACTTCTTTTTGATCTAAACTTAATACATTTGGTCTAGGTCCTATATAATTGTTTAAGGCCATAACCATCTCTTCTCTAATAGGATCAATAGGAGGATTTGTTACTTGAGCGAATTTCTGTTTGAAATAAGTGAACATTGGTTTTGACTTCAATGAGAGAGGTGCGATAGGTGTGTCTGTTCCCATAGAACCGGTTGCTTCCATGCCGCTAGCAATCATTGGATTAATAAGAAATTTTTCATCTTCCTGAGTATATCCAAAAGCTTTTTGGAGTTCTTTTAAAGAGTAATCACTTTCAAAATTCTCATCTGAATTTGGAATATCATCAATATTTAATTGATTTAATTTTAAAAGTTTTTCCCATGGCCTTTTATTGGCAACATTGTTTTTAATTTCTTGGTCATTAATCATAGCTCCCTTTTCGAGATCAATGAGAAGCATTTTTCCTGGTTCTAATCTCCATTTAGACTTAACCTTAGACTCATCAACAGGAATTAAACCCATTTCAGAGGCAAAAATAACTTTATCATCTTCAGTTATCAAATACCTTGCTGGCCTGAGACCGTTTCTATCAAGCAATGCACCAATTTGTTTGCCATCGGTAAAGGCAATATTAGCTGGGCCATCCCAAGGCTCCATAATTGGTGCATGATACTCATAAAAACTTTTTAGATTTTTATCCATTATATCATTATTTTGCCAAGCTTCCGGTATCATAATTAGCATCGCTTCAGAAATAGAGTATCCTCCGCGAACAAGAAGCTCTAATGCATTGTCAAATGATGCACTATCAGATTGACCTTCCTCAATTACTGGCCAAATTTTATTAAGATCATTTTCTGAAAAAGAGGGCGATGCCAAATTCTTATGGCGAGCATTCATCCAATTTATATTACCTCTAACAGTATTTATTTCTCCGTTATGACATAGCATTCTAAATGGTTGAGCTAAGCTCCAGGTTGGAAAAGTATTGGTTGAGAATCTTTGATGAATTAAAGCAAAGGAAGACTCAATATCGCTATCTGTTAAGTCCTCGTAAAAACCCAATTTCTCACCAAGACCACCAACTTGATCTGCTAATACCATCCCTTTGTATAAAATTGTTCTCGATGAAAATGATGGAATATAAAAGCCTTCATGAATTTGATCTGAAATTTCTAAAACTTCTTTTTCTATACAACGCCTTATGATAAACAGTTTTTTTTCAAAATCATCTTGAGACATTTCGCTTTCAGGTTTCTCTAAAAATAATTGATAAACAACTGGGGTTGAAGGTAAGACGGACCAACCAAGCTCTTTTGTATAGGTTGGGCATAGCCTCCAGCCTAAAATATTAATTTGCTCTTTTAAACAAACTTTTTCTATTAATGATTTAATTTTCTTTTCATCATCGGTATTATTTGGAATGAATATTACACCAACTCCATAATCACCTGGTTTTGGAATTGAAAAACTCTCTGCAACTTTTTTTTCTAAGAATTTGTGAGGAATTTGAATTAATAATCCCGATCCGTCACCAGCTTTTGGATCTGCACCAACCGCACCTCTATGTTCAAGGTTGCAAAGCATAGCCAGACCTTTTTCAACAATATCAAATGAAGGTCTATTTTTTATATCTAGAACAAGACCTACACCACAAGCGTCGTGCTCATTTACTGGATTATATAGTCCTTGAGCTTTTGGTAATCCAGCTATTTTAAATTTTGTTTTTTTCGACATAAAATCATCTGCCATTGACTGCTCTTCTAAAATAAAAAATGTTAATTATTATTATTTTGATAAAGAAATTAAATTTCTAAGATGTACGTATATAAACAAAAAATTCAAAGATTGCAACCTGGTGTTGTATAAATACAACAATTGATAATCATTCTCAACATAACTTATTGAATTAATTAGATCAAATTATTTTAGCAATTTCTTTATGGCCTGAGTCCAAATTTGGTTTTGCCTTTTTTTCGAAGTTTAGATGTTAAATTTACAAACTCTGATAAGTATTTTCTGGTATCTCTAGGGTCGATTATTTCCTCTGCAATAAATGCTTCAGCTGTTCGAAAAGGTGATCTGACTTTTTCCATTTTTTCCTCTATTTCTTTTAACAATAATTCTGGATTATCTGATTTCTCTAAATCAGATTTGTAGGCAGCCTCAATCCCTCCTTCAACCGGAAGTGATCCCCAATCACCTGATGGCCAAGCGAATCTATAATGATATCTAGATGCATTCATATGAGCGGCACCAGCAACTCCGAAAACTTTTCTAATTATTACCGAACACCAAGGAACAGTTGCTTGATATACTGCTGCTAAGGCTCTTGCTCCATGCCGAATTGTGGCTTGTTTTTCGGATTGAAGGCCAATTAAAAATCCTGGATTATCAACTAAATTAATAACAGGTAAATGAAAAGTTTCCGCTACATCTATAAAGCGGGTTACTTTATTCGAAGAGTCAGCTGTCCATCCCCCGCCATAATAATAAGGATCTCCAGCTAATAATGCTACTGGCCATCCGTCAACTCTTGCAAGTCCAGTAATTACAGATTGGCCATAATTTTTTCCAACTTCAATAAAACTTTTTTTGTCTACAAGGGTATTTATAATCTTTCTCATCTTATAAATTTTTCTTCTATCTTTTGGTATGGCCTCCAATAGCCATTCATCTTTTCTTTCTGGGTCATCAGTTTTCTCTCCTCTTTGAGGTAGTTCATAAACTGATTGAGGCAGATAGGATAAAATTTTCTTGGTTATTTCAAATGCCTCATCTTCACTCTTTACAAAAATATCAACCGCACCATTTTTTGAATGAATTTCTGATCCACCTAATTCCTCTTTAGTTAGGTCTTGGCCCAATCTCTTGACTACCGGAGGTCCTGCAACAAACAATTGTGATACATTTTCAACCATAATAGAAAAATGACTTGTTACTAATCTTGCTGCCCCTAATCCAGCAACAGGGCCTAGTCCTAAGGCGATAACTGGAACCGTTGAAAGGTTGTCAATCACCCATTCCCAACCAGGATTGGCAGGTATATAAGTTCTTGAGTCAGTATCAATAGATTTAACTGATCCTCCTCCGCCTGTTCCTTCAATTAACCTTATCAGAGGAAGCTGAAGTTCATTAGCCATTTGTTCAGCCATAATCTGCTTTTCTCTAATGGATGCATCAGCGGCACCTCCGCGTACGGTGAAATCATCACCGCCAATTACAACATTTTTTTTATTAATTTTTCCTCTTCCAACAATAAAATTCGCTGGTGTAAAATTTTCTAAATCACCTGTTTTATTATATTGAGCATTACCTGCAATTTTTCCAATCTCATGAAAACTTTTATCGTCCAGAAGTTTTTTAATTCTCTCCCTAATATTAAGACGATTATTTTCTTTTTGTTTTTTTAGCTTTTCAGCACCGCCCATCTTTTCTGAAAGTTTCTCTCTTTTTCTTAATTCATCGATTTCCTTTTTCCAGTTCATAATTAACTCTTTTTGAAAACCCATTTTTGTATAGGTTTAGAAATCAAAATTAATAACAAACCAAAGCAAGATCCTATTATTGCAATTTGATTAAATAGGCCTGGCATAGAAGACAAACCATCATTAGTAGCTTGTCCAGAAATTAGACCTGCTAAAATTGCACCAAGGGAAGATGCCAAAAACCAAACCCCCATCATCTGACCAATAAATCTTTTTGGCGATAATGAAGAAATTGCTGCAAGACCAATAGGGCTTAGAATAAGTTCTCCAATTGTATGAAAAAGATAAGTTAATAATAACCATTTTGCTCCAGCAAGCCCTTCACTAAGAGCTACTTGGGCTCCTATGGATATTATAATAAAACCGATAGCCATAAAAATTAAACCCAATCCAAATTTAAAAGGCAAACTTGGATCGAGCAACTTTTTGCCTAAAAAAATCCAAAGGTAAGACATGAATGGGGCTAAAATTACTACAAATAAAGGATTTAAAATCTGTAACCAGCTAGCAGGATATTCCCAGCCAAAAATAATTCTATCAGTGTATTCTTTTGCAAAAATATTAAAAGAACTTCCTCCTTGATCAAACCCTGACCAAAATAATGCTGCCCCAATAAAAAGGACAAAAATCATTACAACTTTCTTTTTCTCATACTCATTTAATTGGCCAAGAAAATAGATATATAAAAAATAAATAAGACTAATTGATGCAATTATTAAAGTTAGAATATTTGCTAATGGTATAGGATTTATTGACCATAAGCCTGTTAATCCAGAAAAAATGAAGACCAAAGTTAATAACGAAATTATAAAAGTATTTTTTTTATAAGCACTTCTTTTTTCTTCACTGATTGTATTGGTTGGCTTTAGCCCAATATCGCCAAGAGACTTTAAATTAAATTTATATTGCAAAACTCCAAGTAACATTCCAATGCCAGCTGCACCGAATCCATAATGCCACCCAATATTTTCTCCAAGATATCCGCATATAAAGAAGCCTAAAATGCTACCGATATTTATCGACATATAAAAAATAGTAAAGCCTGACTCTTTCATTGAAGGATTATTTTCATATAAACCACCAACTATTGCCGATATATTTGGTTTTAATAAACCAGTCCCTAATACAACCAGTATTAAACCAAGATAGAAGAAATTCATATCTGGTACTGCTAGTGATAGATGACCAAACATAATTACAATTCCACCAAAAAGAATTGTTTTTTGTTGACCGAAAAGATTATCAGCTATCCATCCACCTGGTAAGGCCATTAAATAAACTGCAGCAGCGTAAATACCGTAAATAGCACTTGCAGAAGCATTGCTAAAATCAAGTCCGCCATTTGTAATTGAAGCAGTCATAAAAAGAACTAGAATTCCTCTCATTCCATAGTATGACATTCTTTCCCACATTTCTGTAAAGAACAATGTTCTTAGACCGATTGGGTGTTTTGTTTTAGTCATGTTTCCCTTCTATAAATTATGAATAAATAATTTAGATTAATTATTTTATTAATAAAACAATTTTTGCCTAATTTTAGACAATATATGCATATTATATGTATCTATTATTTGTATTTTATTTTGAATATGACATTATATATGTATACACTTCAAAATAAAAAAATATATTCTTATAAATTAAAGTTTGAGATTTTATGAGAATGCCTATAAGAAGGATAATTAAATTACTGCATTTTTAGTTTGAATATTTTATCGATAGTATATATTCATAACTATAGAGCTATGTATATTCTGCTTTTGCAAAAAAAGCTTGAACAGGGAGAGCATATAATGAACGGACAAAATTTACTATCACCCAAAAAAGTTAAAGATGACGATCTTATTTTTGAAGATAAAAATTTAGTAAAAATTTCACGTAGTAAATTAGGATATTTTAGTGCAATTACTTTACCAATGATCCTGGCTGCCTGTGGCGGCGGAGGCGGAGGCGGAGGCGCACCCGTAAGTCCAACTCCAGATAGTGGTGGTGGATCAGGTTCAGGATCAACTGCTGGAGTTAATGCTAATGCTGGTCGATACACAGCTACTGCTGATGCAGATACTTATTTATATGATGTTACTTTTGCAGCAGGTGGGTCCGTCACTTCTGCCCAAGATGGTAATGTTATAATTTCTAGTTTTGATGCTAGTAATGACGTGCTTGTTTTAAGAGGAACAGGTGCTCCAGCAACATTTTCTTCTGGTGGTTCTTCAAATGTTGATGTTGCCTCCGATATTAATGGTGATACCATTGTTACTCTTGGTAGCGATAACGATGCTACTGGTACTATTACCTTAAAAGGTGTATCTGACTCATCTTCTGTCGTTATCAATACCGCTGATGAAGCTGCCGATGCAGGTTCACCAAGGATAGATTTATCAAGTGGAAGTGTTACAAGCTCATCCGCTGGTGAGATATTTGAATACTCTGTCAAATTTCTAAATGGTGTACCAGTTGCAATTGATGGCAATACAACTATTGAAAATTTTGATCCTGCCATTGATAGAATAGTAATTAAAACAGAAACATTACCTGCTGGATATGCAAAAGATAGTTTGTTATCAACCGCTGGGGTTGATGTAACTACAGGAATTGACTCTACTAGAATTGACTTTGGAGTTAATGCTGATGGGAGTAGTGGTTCAATCGTAATTGGTGGTGTCGATGACGCTGATCTATCATCAATTGACTTAATTTTTTCAATTTCTTCTCCAGCAATTTCTGGGACACGTGTTGACATTGACTCTTCAAGCGTAACCGCGACAGCTGACTCAGAAACTTTTGTTTACGATGCAGTAGCCAGCGGAAATGATGTTGTTGGCTCTGATGGAGATGTAACAATTTCTGGTTTTGATCTATCAAAAGATAAGATTATTATTCTAGGATCTGGAATAGCTAGTGGATATGATCTAAGCAAATTTGAATTATCTACCACGCAAGATTATGTTGTTGATGAAATTAATAATAAAACTATTATTTATTTTGCACCTGATGCTGATGGTAATAGCTCAACTCTTACTTTAGATGGTGTTGTTGATACTGAAAAATATCTTAACATAGTTTTTGGTGGATCAATTGGTGATGAAGCTGCTCCAGCTCCTGCTCCTGCAGAAGAGGCACCAGCAGAGGAAACTCCAGCAGAAGAGGCACCAGCAGAGGAAACTCCAGCCGAGGAAACTCCAGCCGAGGAAACTCCAGCAGAGGAAACTCCAGCAGAGGAAACTCCAGCCGAGGAAACTCCAGCCGAGGAAACTCCAGCAGAGGAAACTCCAGCCGAGGAAACTCCGGCTTCTTATACAGTGGTCAACATATCTGCAACTGAGGATACAACTGTCACTGCGACATCTGCTGCTGAAGAGTTTAGATATGAAGTTTCAGAAGCAGGTGTTTCTGAAGAGGGTGCTTTCACAGTAACTATTGATGGTTTTGATGCTGCAACCGATAAGCTTACTCTTGTTGTAGTAAATGGATCTTCAAATTTAACAACACAAGAGTTTGATCAACTTACTAATGTTGAAGTTACCTCAGATGGTATTTCTGGAACACAAATATTATTTGCTCCAGATAGTAACTCTCAGAGTGGTAAATTAGTTTTACCTAATATAGAAGAGTCATTTGATACTGATTGGACTGCAACTACATATACAGTAGAAATTATTGCAGATTCCAATCTTGCATAGGGAGTAATTAAATTTTTTAGATAAGGTTATAATTTTTTTATCAACCGCCTTATTTAAGACATATTTAAATTTTAAAAAAAGGTTGATAAAGTTTGTTACATTTGGTTACAATATAAATAATTTTATATTGACGTTATAGACGAAATGTAGGATTTTGTGATTCGTTAGCAGTTTTTTGTTAATGAATATTTATGAGTACAACGACTTGTTGTTATTTTAGGGAGAAAGTAAATGGCGACTATTAATCACAGTTCTGGTGCGGACATCATCGTACCTTCAAATGGTGGAACAACGTATAGAGGTTTAGGTGGAGACGATACCTATATCCTTTCTAATTCCATCGCAGCTAATGCGGCAATTACGATTGTCGATACAAGCGGTTCAAATACAATTCAATTAGTTAACGGATTATCTGTAGCTTCAACAAAATTTGCATCAGATGCGGTTCAACTTACATTGAGTAATGGTGCTATTGTAACGATTAATGGTGCAAGTAATTTTAATTTTGATTTAGGTGGTAACACAACATCTGGAACAACTGGTTCAGTATCCGATTTTGCTGGCTTTGCAGCTGGTGCTGGTGTCTCTACACTTCCTTCTTCAGGATCTGTAGATGGAGCATCTAGTGTTACTGTTGCTGGAACAGCTTGGTCATCAGGTACTGGTGGTTCTTTTACAGTTACAAAATCAGCTTCTAGTGTTGATGAAGGTGATTCAGTTACCTTTACAATTACAGCTGCTACAGCGGTAACTTCTGACACCTCTTTTTCATGGACTGTAATTGGTGATGATAATGGCGGTACAGTCGATAAAGCTGGAACTTCAGATATTGATGTATTATCAGGAACTGCAACTATTGCATCTGGTTCATCATCTACTACTTTTGTTGTTACTCCCACAACAGATGCAACAGTAGAGGGTATCGAAGGTATCCAAGTCAGTGTATTCGATGGTGATAATACTGCTTTATCAAGCGATAAAGTTCTTATTAATAATTCTGGTAGTGCAGCCACTACTCAATCATTTGCATTAACAACTGGTGTTGATGAGTTTACAGGAAGAAGTGGTAACGATTCATTTGACGCAACCGGTGCAGGCGACATGAATGATTATGATATTCTTGACGGTGGTGCTGGTACAGATACTTTAACTATACAAGAAGCTGCTTCAGCTAATGGATCTTCTTTAATTCCGCAAATTTCAAATATTGAGGTAATCCAAGTAACAAATAATATTGCCGCTGATGCTACTGCAGATGATGATACCCTTACTATTGCACTTTCAAGTATAACGGGTATTGAAAGTTTAGCAGCTATTGCTGGTGGTGATGGTGTTACTTTTAATGATGTTGGAAATGTTGTTTCACTCAAAGCGCAATCTGCAATAAATACAACTACTGTTAATTATGATGCAGCAGCATTAGCAGGTGCATCAGACGAAATGACAATTACAGTTTCAGGTACAAATTCTTCAACTATTGCTATTACAGATGATAGTACTGCAACAACTAGTGCTCTTGAAACTATTAATCTTGTAAGTAATTCAGTTGCTAACACTCTAGCTGATCTTCAAGTAGATGGTGTTCTTACTTCAACACTTAATATTTCTGGTGGTTCAGCTTTAACAATTACAGCTGCTTTAGATTCATCTATTACAACTATTGATGCATCTTCATTTACTGGTGGCTTGACGCTTACTAATGATCCAGGTGCTGCTAACTTTACATTAATTGGTAGTACAAAAGCTGATACTTTGTCTGCTGTTGGAGCCGGTAATACTAATATTTCTGGTGGTGCTGGTAATGACTCTGTTAATTATACAACAACATTTAATGGTGCTGACACAATTGATGGTGGTGACGGCGTTGATAATGTTACTCTAAGTGGTGCTGACTATACAAACGCTGGTTTATCTTCAACTGTATTTAGTAATATGAGTAATGTTGAGCAAATTACAATTGGTAGTGCAAATTCATTAACATTATCAAGTAATATTTCTGCTACTAAGTTTGATGTACAAGCAGATTCAGCTCAAGTACTTAATCTTAATGATGGTTATACCGCTGCAACAACTGTTGTAATCGGTAGTGACGCAGCCTCAACAGATGACATTAATAATAATGCAAATGTTGATTTGACTGTCCAAGCTAATAATGGATCTTTGACTGCCGCTACTGATATTACTGGTTCATTAGGTAAAAATGACGTTTTAAATATCGTAAATACTGCAACCGGTACAACAACATTTGATACAAACAATGATGTTTTCGAAACTATTAATCTTGTTGGATATACATCAACTGCAGCACCTACAATCGTTACAGGTGCTTATGCACTTGGTGCTACAGGTGGCAATCTGACAATTAATGCTAATACATTAACTGCTCTTGAAGTTGTAACAATTACAGGTACTGATTCAGTGACTCCAATGGATATTAAAACTGGTGCAGCAGGTGATACAGTTACCTTAGGTACAAAAGCTGATACTTTAGATGCAGGTGCTGGTAATGATATTATTACTGGTACAGCTGGTACCAATGTAATTACTGCTGGTGCTGGTAATGACTCAATCACTCTAGGTACGGGTGTTGAAAATATTTCCGGTGGTGCTGGTAATGATACATTTGTTACTGCTGCAAATATTGCAAATACAGATACTATTGATGGTGGTGATGGTACTGATACGTTAACTACAACTACTGCGATTTCTAATCCATCTGTATTATCAAATGTAAGTAACATTGAAGTTATTTCACCAATTGGTTCTGCTGGTGGTGGTTATACATTAACTGCTGATGGCGCAATGGGTGGTGCTACAACATTCAGTCTATTAGATGATACTGGTGAGTTAGCTCTTGTTCTTGGTGGTACAGGTAAAACATGGACTGCTGATACAACAGTTATCTTTACTGGTAAAGCTGGCGGTGACGGTATTCTTGGTGAACAAAATGGTGTTGCTGATGACTCAGTTACTAACTCAGCTAACGTAAACCTTACTGTTAAAGGTAATAGTACTGACTTCTTAGCTGGACTAACAATTGCTGGTGGTACTGGTACTGACACAATTGAGTTGACTGCAAATGGTGGTTCAACAGACTTTAATGCTACAACTGGTGTTGAAAAAATCTTAGTTCTTGATAATGCCGTACAAGGTAGTGATGTTACTATTGCACTCAATGAAAATATTGCTCTTACTACACAGCCTGGTGGTATTGAAATTGATGCAACAGCGTTAGATGGATCTACTACAGCTGATGAAGTACTAACAGTTAGTGATAATACTACATTAATTCCAGTTACTATTAAATCTGGTGGTGGTTCCGATGCTCTTGATGGTGGTAACGCCAACGACACTATTCATGGTAATGACGGTGCTGATACTATCGATGGTAATGAAGGACTTGATAGTCTTTCAGGTGGTGCTGGTAACGATACATTTACTCTTAATAGTAAAACTGAATATGTAACAACTTACGGTTCGGATATTATTGATGGTGGTGCTGGTACTGATACAGTGACCTTTACAGGTGCTCAAAATCTTACTGCAGCAAATCTTTCAACAATATCAAATACTGAAAGTTGGTCTATTCCATCAGGAAGTGACTTGACAATAAGTGATGCAATTCTTGCTGCAAATCCTGGTCTTTCATTTAGTTTTGCAGGTAATGGTACTTTATCAACTGGTGAAGATACTGCTGGTGCATCTCTAATGTCTACTTCTATAGATATTAGATCAACTGCAGCTGGTAATCTAAAACTAGTTGGTTCTTCTAGTGCCGACACATTCACCTTCCAAGCTACAGAGACCCTTACAGCAGATGATACTATTGATGGTAATGGTGGATCTGATACTATTAGAATTGAGAATGATGACGCCTTTACTGGTGTTGCTGGTGACGATGTTGGTAATGCAACTGGTGCTACAATCGGTGCAAATATTACTAATGTAGAAAAAGTTACTGCTATTGACTTAGGTGCTGATAATAATGCTGGTAATGTTACTGTTACTATTCTATCAGGATTTACAAGTGCTTCATTAGAAATTGATGGTTCTCAACTTGACGCTAATGTAACTACACTAACACAAGGTGAGCAATTAATCGTTAGCAATGCTAGTGATGCCGCTCTTACAGTTACTGGTGGTTCTTTCGGTGATCAAATTGTAAGTACAGATACTTCAGCTTTAGGTGCTGATAATATTAGTGGTGGTGCTGGTAATGATACTATTACTTCTGGTGGTGGTTCTGATACTATCTCAGGTGGTGCTGGTATCGATAGCATTACAGGTCAAGGTGGTGCTGACTCAATTGATGCTGGTGCCGGTAATGATATTATTATTGTTGCTGATGATGATCACTTTAAAGTATCTGGTGGTGTTGAAACAGTTAAAGGTGGTGCAGGTACTGATACATTATCATTTACTGAAGATGCTGCATTAACTCTTACAGCTCCTGAACTTTCAGAATTGTATAGTGTTGAGAAAATTGCTTTAGCTGGTTCTAGTGCTCAGTCACTTACCTTTGGTAATGCAACATTTACAAATCTTGGTAATGATAGTCTTACAATCACAACAACAACTGGAGACTCAACAACAAGTATTGATGGTTCTGCAGTATCTAATGGTGCTTTCTTGATCATTGATGATGGATCGAATACTAATAACGATACATTAATTGGTGGTTCTGGTGATGATATCTTTAGAACATCAGGAACTAATATGTTTAATGCTGATGATGTTATTACAGGTAATGCTGGTGACGATACTATCCAGCTAGACAATGACTCTGCTGTTCAAGTTATATTAGACTTTAACGATGTAACTGGTATTGAAAATATCGATACATATACTGCAGATGGTGTTTCATCCGGTGCTGCTGATATCGAAATTTTACCTGGAGCAACAACAGCTCTTAATACAGGTGCAATTACTGTAGACGCTACTGCATCAACAGCTGGTTCAGTTACATTTAATGTAACAAATTCAGTCGACACAGTTCTTAAGAACTTCACTATTACTGGTGGTACTGTAAGTGACCAAATTATTGGTTCTGGCGGTAATGATGTTATCTCTGGTGGTGGAACTACAACTGGTGACACACTAACTGGTGGTGGCGGTAATGATACTGTTACTGGTAATGCTGGTGCTGATACTCTAAATGGTGGTGCTGGTAATGATAGCGTTACAGGTAATGCTGGTGCTGATATCATTAACGGTGGCGCTGGTAACGATATTATTTCCGGTGGTGATGGTATTGATACAATAGAAGGTGATGCTGGTGCTGATACTATTACAACAGGCGCTGGTAAGGATATTATCTTCTACGATACTATTGCAGACTCATCTGGTAATCTGAAAGATACTATTACAGACTTTACTCAGTCTACAATTAATGCAACAACTGGTGCTCAAATAACTGCTGGTGACTCTATTAAAATTAAGATTAATTCTGCAGTTGCGAATGGCCAACTAACTAACTTTGTTCTAAGTGATAAAGGTGATGTTGCTAATGCTGGTGAAGCTGTTAATGCAATGAACAACTCTAAGGGTAGTTTTGTGTTTGCTAAAGATAACGATGTTCTTTACATCGATATGGATGGTGACTCTACTTTAAATAGTGATGATTATGCATTTGCTTTAACTGGTCTTGATAGTTTCCACGGTGCTGATATTGATGTTGAAATTTACGGTGAAGATTCAGATGCCGTTACTATTACAACACTAGATGGTGATGATAACATTAACACTGGTTCTGGTGCTGATATCATTAACTCTGGCGCAGGTGCTGATATAATTGTTGCTGCAGCTGGTATTAATACTATTAATTCTGGTGCTGGTAACGATACAATCACAACTACATCAGGTGCTGATATTATTGACGGTGGCGCTGGTGACGATATCATTAACGCAGGTACAGGTATTGACGTAGTTACTGGTGGTACCGGAGATGATGTTCACAATGGTGATGGAAGAATTGTTACCGCTAACAGACTTGAAATTACAGACTTCGAAGATGCTGGTGATACTGTTGGTGACGTTCTTAAATTAGCAACGGAAGGTTCAACTGTAGCTACTGCAGCTGGTTCAGCTCCGGTCTTTGAGACACTTACTATTACAGAGGCTGTTGCTGACGCTACATTCCTTATGACTGCAGCTACTCTTGCAACAACCGCTGTTGATGTTATTGAGCTTATTGGTACTGACGCTTCACATGGTAATCTTGAAACTGACTTTGATACTAATGGTAATGGTACTGAGCTTCTCAAACTATTAGCAGCAAGTGGTACTGCGGCTTCAATTACTAATGATGTAAAAACAGATAAATATTATATTATTGCATATGATAATGACGCTGCTTACATCTATCATGTTGATGGTACTACTGATGCTGTTGCACAGGTTGCAGCTGATATTTTACCTCTATATAAACTAGATGGTGTAACAGCAGGATCTCTTGTCGCAGCTGACTTCTTAATGGTCTAAAGACAATAAATAATGAAATTAAGGGAAGCTTTTGCTTCCCTTTTTTTTTACTTAGTTATTTTTTTTGGTATTATCTATCATGACAAAAAAATTTTTACATGTTGGTTGTGGGCAAGCAAAAAAAGAGAATACAACTCAAGTTCTTAAGGAAGACTCCTGGGATGAAGTAAGACTTGATATAGATCCATCTGTAAAGCCTGATATAGTAGGTGATATTTTAGACCTTAATGTTATAGACGATAATTCTTATGATGCTGTTTTTTCATCACATAATATTGAACATGTATTTATGCATGAGGTTAAAATTGCTTTAAGCGAGTTTAAGAGAGTTCTTAATGATGATGGTTTTCTATTATTATGTTGCCCTGATATAAGCAAGGCATGTGAAATGATTGCTTCAGGAAAAGTTGGTGAGAAACTCTACGATTCACCTGCTGGACCTATTTTTCCTTTAGAACTTCTATATGGTCATAATTCATCGATAGCTGCGGGTAGAACTTATATGGCCCATAAAACAGGTTTCACTATAGATACATTAAAATTTTTTATTGGAGAAGCTGGCTTTAAATCTTATATAATTGCTGAGGACAATATTTATAATTTATGGGCATTAGCTTATAAAAATAAAACTTTTGAAGATGATGTATTAACAAGTGAGCTGAAACTTCATTTTGGACTGAATTAATGTCAAATACTTTAACCCCTGATAATTGGGCTATTTACTATCATAATGATGGCTTTAATATTAAGGGTGATCGTATTATGGGTAGACAGGCTGCAGGATGGTCTTTTTTAAAAGGTGTTATTAATTCTAATCCAACTAATTTAGGGCTTTATATTCAAAATGAGCAACAAAAAATAAGTGCTTCAAATGATATTAAGGCAATACTTAGAAAAGACCAAAAAATTGAAATTGATTGGATTCCTTTTAGTCAGCCTAATTTATCCTCTAAATATGGTGGAATCTTTTTTCCTGGTCCTGATCTTAATGAGTATTCATTTCATCGATCTTTTCATGGTCACGATACTTATAGTTTAATTGGAATAACTCATACTACTGCTTCTCACGGCGTTATGAGTAGCTTAAGACAAATTGAGTCCTCTAGTTTGATGCCTTGGGATGCAATAATTTGTACTTCTGAGTCAGTTCAAGATACCGTTCAAAAAGTAATTGAGTCAAACAGAGAACATTTAAGTGCAAAAAAAATTAATACTGGCAAAATTCTTCCTAAGTTTCCAATAATACCTCTCGGAATTGATAATAATGAATTTAATTTTTCTGATAATGATAAAAATGAGGCTAGAAAAAAGTTAAATATAAATAAAGATGATGTTGTTTTAATTTTTGTTGGAAGGCTTAGTTTTCATGCTAAAGCACATCATTTGCCTATGTATTTAGCTTTAGAAAATGCTTCAAAAAATTTAAAAAATGGCAATAAACTTCATTTAATTCAGACAGGCTGGTTTCCAAATGATTATATTAAAGAAACCTTTGAAAATGAGGCGAAACAAATTTGTCCATCTATTCAAATGCATTTTCTAGATGGTAAAGACCAAGAAAATAAAAGGTTAACTTTTTTAACGGGTGATATTTTTATTTCGTTAAGTGATAATATTCAAGAAACATTTGGACTTACCCCTCTTGAGGGCATGTCTTCTGGGTTGCCAGTTATTGTATCAGATTGGAATGGGTACAGGGACACTGTTAATGATAAAGAAAATGGTTTTAGAGTAAGGACTATATCTTTAAGTGAGGGTAATGGTGAAGACTTAGCTTATTCACATATGATGAATTCACTTAATTACGATCATTATATCGGATATTCTTCTCAGAGGATTGCAATTGATGTAAGGGATTGCATTAATAAAATAATTTTACTTATAGAAAATAAAGATCTTAGAAAAAAACTTGGAAATGCTGCAAAAGACAGGGCAAATGCAGTTTTTGACTGGAGTAAAATTTTAAAAGAATATAATTCTCTAAGAAATGAACTAAATTTAATAAGAGAGAAGGAGTCAAAAAATTACCCTGAAATGTGTGATAAAAAATTACCAAGCGATCGATTAGATCCTTTTTATCTTTTTTCATCATATCCTAGTGAGATACTAAACAGGGATACAAATCTCTATGTAACAAAGGATATTATTTCATTAGATATCCACAAGTTATATAAATTAAAGAGTATTGAATTCGCAAATCCGGCTATTCCTAATATAAAAAAAATTAAAGAGATTTATGATATTGTTAATGAAAGAAAATCTACTAATATTGAGATTATATCATCAAATACTAATATTGATGTAAAAGAAATATATAGGATTATAATATGGTTAATAAAATTCGGATATATTTCTTTAATCGAGGAATAGTAAATGACTAAGAAAAAAATACTGTTTATACATCAAAATTTTCCAGCACAGTTCAAACATATAGCAAAATTTCTATCCGAGGATAAAAAATATGATATACATTCTTTATCAGTTGAGAACCTAAAGCCCTCTCTAGATAATTCTAAGATATTAAAAGCTTTGACTAAGATTAAGCATCATAAATATAAAATTAAAAGTTCATCATCTGAGAATATTCATAGTTTAGCAATGGAATTTGAAACTAAAATGATTAGAGCAGAAGCTGCGGCAGAGGAGTGTTTTAAATTAAAAAATAATGGTTTTTCTCCTGACTTAGTTATAAGTCATCCGGGTTGGGGGGAAATATATTTTATTAAAGATATATGGCCTGAAGCAAAATTATTATCCTATTTTGAATTTTACTATAGTTCTAAAGGATCAGATGTTGGTTTTGATACAAATGAACCATATACACCTGAATTGGATAATAATCTTTATTTCCGTTTAAGGGCTAGAAATGCTCCTGGAATGATGAGCTACCTTGATAGTGATGTGTTAATGTCTCCAACCAACTTTCAAAAAAATACAGCTCCTAAAATTCTTCAAAATAAAATTAAAGTTATACACGATGGTATTGAAACTGATGTAATAAAACCACAGACCAATTCTTTTTTAAAGTTTACCCATATGGGAAAAGAAATAAAGCTTACCAAGAAAGATAAAATTATAACTTTTGTAAGCCGTAATTTGGAGCTTTATAGAGGGTATCATATTTTTATGAGGTCTTTACCTCTAATACAAAAAAATCATCCTGATGCATATATCCTAATAATTGGTGGCGATGGAGTAAGTTATGGCGCTTCGGCAAATAACGGAAGATCTTATAAAGATATATACTATGATGAGGTTAAAGGTGATCTTTCAAATCATCAAAATTTAATTTTTTTAGGAAACTTAGATTATAATTTATTTTTGACTGCAATTGATATTAGTAGTGTTCATATTTATCTAACTTATCCATTTGTTTTATCTTGGTCTATGCTAGAAGCTATGTCTCTTGAAAAACTAGTCATAGGGTCGAAAACTAAACCAGTAGAGGAAATAATAAAAGATAAGCATAACGGATTATTATTTGATTTTTTTGATTTTAAAAAGTTGGCAGAATTCACATCAGATGTTCTAAGCAATCCAACTAAATATGAGAAAATCAGAAAGAATGCTAGAAAAACAATTATTCAGAAGTATGATTTGAAAAAAAATATTTTACCAAAACAACTTAATTTAATTGAAGGATTGCTTGAATGATAAAGAGAGTTGAGTTTGATGAAATTAAAAGAATTGATTTGAATTATTTTCCTGATAATAGAGGTTTTTTTGTTGAGACTTTTAATAGAAGATTGTTAAAAACATATAATATTAATGATAAATTTGTACAAGATAATTTATCTATATCTTTAAGGAAGAATACATTTAGAGGTTTTCATTTTCAAATACCTCCATTTGAACAATCTAAGTTGGTAAATGTAATAAGTGGATCGATTCTTGATATATTTATTGATTTGAGGAAAGATTCTGAAACGTACCAATGCTATGGCTCATGTGAACTAAACTCTGAGAACGGATTGTTATATATACCAAAAGGGTTTGCTCATGGTTTTCTTACGCTTAAGAATGATACAATAGTATCTTATAAAGTTGATAATTATTATGATACTCAATCAGAAAGGGGTATAAAATTTAGTGATGACTTTTTCTCTTTAGATTTGAGTCTTTCACTTGATGAAATAATAATTTCTGAAAAAGATAAAAACCTTCCTTTATGGGTTGATATCTCCGATGAAATAAATTTTTAGGGGTAAACTATTGATAAATAAGAGATATTTGATTACTGGTGGTCTTGGATTTATTGGCTCAAATCTAATAAGAAAACTATCCTTACTTAAAAATGTCTATATTTGTAATATAGACAAAATTAGTTATTCATCATCAAAAGAGGCTTTAAAAGGCATCAAAACTAAAAATTATTCCTTTAAAAAAATAAATATTGCTAACCAAACAAAGGTTTGTCAGATTATTGAAAATTTTAAACCTGATTACATAATTCATCTTGCAGCTGAGAGCCATGTTGATAGATCTATTGATGACCCAAGTGAATTTATAAAATCTAATATTGTTGGTACTTACAATTTATTAAATGAGTCATATAAGTATTGGAAAAGTTTAAAAAAAAATAAAAGAATAAATTTTAGATTTATCAATGTTTCAACTGATGAAGTTTATGGTTCACTCTCAAAAAAAGAAAATTCATTTACAGAAGATAGTAATTACAATCCTAATAGTCCTTACTCGGCGTCGAAAGCATCTTCTGATCATCTTGCAAGATCGTGGTACAAGACTTATTCTTTTCCTATTATTACAACAAATACTTGTAATAATTATGGGCCATGGCAATTTCCTGAGAAATTAATACCCTTAGTTATAAATAAATGTATAAACGGTAAATCAATTCCAGTTTACGGTAAAGGCAATCAAATTCGAGACTGGATTAGGGTAGAAGATCATATAGATGGTTTGTTTAAGGTTATAGAGAAAGGTAAAATTGGTGAAAAATATAATATTGGCGCCAATTGTGAACTATCAAATATTAAGGTTGTAAGAAATATTTGTGATTATATGGATAAGGTTAGGCCTTTAAAAGGAAAATCATATAAAAATCTTATTAAGCATGTAAAAGATAGACCAGGACATGATAATCGATATGCAATCGATAATAAAAAGGTCCTTAAATTAGGGTGGAGACCAAAATATAATTGGCAAGACGGTATCAGTGAAACAATTGACTGGTATCTTGAAAATTATAACTTTTTAGAGTCAAAAACTAAAAAAATATATTCAGGTGAGCGGCTTGGAAAATTATAAAGACTTGAAGATACTCGTTACTGGTGGTAGCGGACAAATAGGTTCCTGCTTGAAACAAGTTAAAGACGATTATAAAAGTATTTTTTATTTTCCTAGTTCAGTCGTTTTAAACCTCAAAGAACAAGGCTCAATTAAAAAATATATAGATCATAATAAGATTAATTTTGTAATAAATCTTGCGGCATATACTAATGTTGATAAAGCAGAAACTGAAAAAGATGAATCGAATCTAATTAATAATATTGCGCCTACTTTAATAGCTAAGGAATGTAAAAAAAGGGAAATACCGTTAATACATTTTTCTACAGATTACGTTTTTGGTGGAGAGGGTGTCGGTCCTTTTAAACCAAATGATAAAAAATTTCCAGTAAATGAATATGGAAGAAGTAAATCACTTGGTGAGGATAACATTTTAAAAGAAAATAGTAATAGCCTCATAATAAGAGTTGCGTCAGTTTTTGGACACTTTGGTAATAATTTCATAAAGACAATGACTAAACTTGTTCTTACTAAAGATGAGGTAAATATTGTTTCAGACAATCAAATATCAATGTTTTATGCAAATGATTTTTCTAGTAATATCATAAAAATTTTAGATTTATTTCATAAGCATAAACCTGGTCTAAATATTTTGCATTTAGCTTCATATAAGAATACCAATTGGTTTGAGGTTTCAAAGATAATTGCAAATCAAATAAATATTTATGATAATCGTTTATCAACAGCTAAGTTAAATCCTATTTCTTCAAAAGATTGGATTTCTATGGCTGAAAGACCATTAGATAGTAGATTAGAGATAAATAATGATCTTTTGAGGAAATATGATATTAAAATATCTTCTTGGGAAGAGTCCGTCAGAGAAGTTGTTATTAAATATTTACCTAAAGTTATTAATGAAATTAAAAATGGAAAATAAAAATAAAAGCACTAAAGGAATTATACTAGCAGGAGGCTCAGGAACTCGACTTCATCCTCTAACGAAAATAACATCAAAACAGCTTTTACCTGTCTATAATAAACCAATGATTTTTTATCCACTTAATACATTAATGGAGGCAAATATTAAGGATATTATGATAATCACTACAAAGGAATATTCAGATAGTTTCAAAAGATTAATTGGCGATGGAAGTGAGCAGGGTATTTCAATTCAATATACTATTCAAGAGAAACCAGAGGGCATTGCTCAGGCGTTAACTATATGTGAGAATTGGCTTGAGGAATCCTCTGTTGTATTGATACTCGGTGATAATCTTTTCTTTGGCCCAAATTTTAGTAAATTGACTATTGATGCAATTGATAAAAATCAAGGTGCTACTCTATTTTGTATAAGATCAAAGGAACCAGAAAGATTTGGTGTAGTTAATTTTTCAAATGAGGGGGAGGCAACTTCCATAATTGAAAAACCTTCTAAACCAACATCTAATTGGGTTGTTACAGGGTTATATATATATGATAATCAGGCCGTAAATAGATCTAAGTCACTAAAGAGATCGAAAAGGGGTGAGTTTGAGATCACAGATTTAAATCAACAATATCTTAATGACGATAATTTAAAAACTATAATGCTTTCCGAGGAGTATTCTTGGCTAGATACAGGCACGTTTGATACTCTTTTAGAAGCTTCTAATTTCGTTAAACTTAATAAAAAATGATTATTCTTGAAGAGCTCTTTGCGATAGTTTTGTAATAGGATTTAGTACATAACTTAAAACTGTTCTTTCTTCGCCGATTATTGAAACATCACTTTGCATTCCTGATTGAAGTATTATCTTTCTATCCGAATCGTTTACTTGATTATAATCTATTTCAATTATTGCTGGATAATAGGTGGTACCATCTTGAGTTGAAGTTGTATTTGAAGCTATTTTAGTAACAACTCCCTCAAATTGACCATAAATTGCCATATCATAAGCAGTAAAAGCAATTTTAGCTTTTTGCCCTTTTCTTACATAAGCAATATCTTTTGGTAATACAGATGCTTCAATTTTAAGCATGTCGTCTTTTGGAACTATTTCAGATAGTAAATCACCTGTTTTAACAAGCTGACCTATATTAGTCACTTTTGCACTACTAATACTTCCAGAAATAGGAGCCTTTACACTGGAAAACTCTAAATTTCTCTTTGCCTGGTTATATCTTTTTTCAGCTTCAACCAAACTAAGTTCCTCATCTAAAAGTCTAAACTCTGAGTCAGAGCCACTTTTTACTAAATTTCTTAAAATTTCTACTTTTCTTTTTCTAGTTTCAAATTCTTTTTTTGCTAATTCAAAGAAATTTTTTGAATTTATATTATCTACTAAATATAGCGTATCCCCTTCATTAACCTCATCATCTAACTTTACATTAATTTTTTCAACTGGACCTGCTATTCCTGATTGTACTAAATGAACCTTCGAGTCTGGGATTACAGTTCCAGCAGCTCTTACAACCTGATTAACTTCTGCAATTGATGCCCAAATTAAAAAAATGATTGTAAATAGGCCTATAAACCAAAAGAGAAGGAATGACTTCTTATTAGAAGCCCAAAACTCTGGCAAAAGGTATGGAATTATTTCTTCTAGTTTTTCTCTATTAATTAAATTTAGTAAATTTTTTAATTTTTCGGATATATTTTTTAAAAATTTTTTCATTTAATTATTTTCATTATTTTGTTTTAAAATACTATCTCTTGGGCCAAACTGAACTAATTGGCCATCAATTAAGACACCTATTTTATCTACTCTCGTTAAATGATTGGTCCTATGAGTAGAGATAATTACAGTTGGTTTATAGGATAATGAGAGAATATTATTTATTATTTTTTCTTCAGTTGCTCCATCCATTGAGCTTGTAGGCTCATCTAGGACAAGAACTTTAGGTTCACGAACAAGACATCTAGCAAGGGCTATAGCTTGTCTTTGACCTCCTGATAAGTTTGATCCATTTTCTGTTAAGTTATAATTATAACCACCTGGGAGTTTTGAAATAAATTCATGTGCACATGATAATTTTGCAGCTTTTATTACATCTTCCTCACTTATTCCATCTAAGCCGGTACTAATATTATCTAAAACTGAACCTGTAAAAAGATCAATTTTTTGAGGGCAATATCCAATATATTGTCTTAGATTATCAGAGGGAACGTTCTTTAAATCATAGCCACTCAAACTCACAGTTCCTTTTGTCGGTAGATAAAATCCAATTATATTTCTCAATAATGATGTTTTACCACTACCTATATTTCCTACTAAACCAACAACCTCACCGCTATTAATTTCAAGTGATATATTTCTTAAAATAGATACCTCATTTGTATCAAATGAAAGATCGTTTATTTTAATATTTCCATTATCTAGAGAAACAGCCTTAAAGTCTTTAGTTAAGTCATCTCTGGAGTCTGTTTGCATTAGTTCATCAATTTTTTTGAATGCTGATAACGCATGATTAAATTTAGTAAGAAGTTGACCGGCTTGCACTAAAGGAGATAAAATTCTACCAGAAAGGATTACACAAGCAATTAACGCACCAGATGTAATATCAAGTGATCCAACTAAAACAACACCATAACAGACAATACCAGCTTGAGCTATTTGAAGACTGGTTTGTGAAAAAGTTATTGCGAAATTCGAAATACCACGTGCACTTGTAGCATTTTTACTTTGATTGTCTACACTAGAGTTCCATTTGTTTTGTAAAAATTTTCCACCTGCAACAGTTCTTACTGTTTCAACATTATTTAACAATTCATGTAAAATTACCATTTTCCCTTGTTGGTTAACAAGATTCTTATCACTAAATCTTTTTAAAATTGGTTGTATTATTGCAGAAACACCGAGCACTAGAGGAACTATTAAAATTGGTACTATAGCTAATGGCCCAGCAATTGCATAAATAACAAAAAGAAATAAAAACATAAAAGGTAGATCTATAAAAGCTACCATACTTGCTGAGGTAAAGAAATCCCTAACACCTTCGAATTCCCTTACAGTGTGAGCAACTCCAGAAGATTTACTTAAAAATTCACTGTCATGACTGGTTATTTTAGAAAAAAGGGAATTATTTATATCTTTTTCCATGCTATTTCCAGCCATATCAACAAAATAAGATCTTAAAAGTTTTATAATAAAATCAAATATAATAACAACAGCCATACCTATCGTTAAAGCAATTAATGTATTATAGGCGGAATTTGGCATAACTCTGTCATATACAGTCATTATATAAAAGGCACTTCCAAGACCGAATAAATTTATGAATATGGAGGCAAGGGCGATTTGAACATATGTTCCTTTATTTTTAAGAAGGGAGCCCCAAAACCAATGCTCGCTCAAATTTACTTTTTTTATCTTTTCGCTCATAGCTTAATTCTCATATAATTGTTTAGCTTTTGATTTTGATGGAGATACGATAAGTAACCCTCAATCATACTAATTTCAATTGATATTGCTTGATCTAAAAGATTAATTTCTTCTAAGCAACTTGTTACATAATTTTCCGGAGAAAAATTCGTAGAGTCTAATCTATTCTTAATTATTCTTCTTTGGTCTTTAGTATCATTTAATGATGAAAAAATTTCATTTCTTGTATTGAAGGCACTCTTAACTAAATTTACAACTTCATTTTCTTTAACATCATCATTTTTTTTCTCAATGTCTATAGATAATCTGGTTGCGTCAGTTTTTGCTTTAGAAGCAGCAATTTTTGCAGTTGCTCTACCAAAAGTAAAAATTGGCATAGAGAAAAATATTCCTCCTCTTACATCAGAGTCATTTTCTTTTTCGTCAAGATCATAGACTGTATATCGAGTATTAAATCCAAACTGTGGTCTAAACTCACCTTTCACAAGATTCGTATCCTCTTTCGCACCCTCAAAAAGAATTTTAGACGCTTCAACATCATAGGCTTCTATATCTCTGTTCATTTCAATTTGAGGTACAATAATATTGGGAAATTTTGCATTTTCGAACTTCAAATTAAAGAAATACTCAAAAATACCTATATCTCTATTCATATTAGCCTTGAGTATCTGAACTCTTGATTTAAGTGAATTATATTTAATTGAAAATAGTGCCAGAAGAATTGGATCAGATATTCCAAGCTCGACTCTCTCTTTAACTTTGTTTAAATAAGGCTCAATTTCTTTAACTATATCATTACCATAATTATATAAAGAGTAAGATTTTACTGCGTTAAGGTATATTCTATTGGCATCAAGTATAAGTTTTGATAGAGAATCTTCTCTTTGAACAAATGATAAATTCTTATCAGCAATTGATTTTCTTATTTGAGCATTTATTGATCCACCAGAATATAAAGGCTGGCTTATTTCAATAACTGCATCAAAACTATCATCCTGTCTTTTTCTTATTGAGCTTGTATCCTCAATACTCCTATCAAGTATATGATCATTCACTATTCTTGTTGAGATCTCAGGCCATCTCTGTCTTTTAGAAAATTTTAGTGTTTGGTTTTTTTCAATATAATTAGAATTTGCAAATAAAAACTCAGGTTGAGTTATAATACTATCCCTAATAAAACTAAAATATTCATCTTCACTTATAATCCCTGTTCCTGTTTCAAATCCTGAAAAGGAGAGACTTGGTTGAATATTACTATCAGTTAAAAAATTTATTTCACTAGAATTAACTTCTGAGAAATAAAAACTTAATAAAAAAGGAAGTAAAAAAATATTTTTAAAAAAATAACACATTTATTTTAGAAAGTTATTTCTTTTTCTTTTTGTTATTATCTTTTTTTGGTTTTTTATCATTATCTGGTGTTTGAGCTTCTCCAAGTTTTTCTGAGATACCTGTAGCACCAGCACTTAATGCATTGATAATTTCACCAACTCTATTTCCTGGAATCTCAATTGTTCCTGACTCAGATAGCTTCCCATCTGTATTTACAGTTAAAGCCTGTATCCTTAAAAGACCATTAACAAAAGTAATATTCCCTAATCCTTCTACTAACATTTAATCCTCCATTCATTTCATTCAGTTACTATTTAGTTATTAAATAAATTATTTCAAGTATAGAACTTTATATAGTTACATACACACTAGTTTGATTCGTGTATTATTTTTTTTAACTTAGTTAACAAAATATATTTATTACAGGATATTATCTAATCTAACTCTTGAAACGTGTCTGGAAAATGAAAACTTCCACGTAAAAGATATTTTTCATTATTTTTCATTACATTTTCACGATGTATATGCGTCCAATCAGCTGGAAAAATTAACAGAGTTCCTTTTTTTGGAACCAAAGATAAATTTAAATATTTAAAATCAATCGATCCTTCGTTATCATCTATATCAGATAAGTAATAAGCCCAAGAAAAAACCTTATGAGATGAATTAATATTCATTTTATCACAATGATAAGCTAAGTGATGACCGGCAATAAGATGTTTTTCTAGGACTATCTCACCAAGGTATAGCTTTTCCCATTTATTGAGAAAGTCCCAGTTTTTTTTATAGTCTTTAAAGCAAGAAGTTAATATTTCTACAAATTTACTAAATGTGTCTATTTTTTTATTTTTAATTTCTTTAGCTGTTATTTTAAACTCAAGAAAATCCTTTTCTTTTTTATTAATTTTTCCGTTATTATTAACACTTACACTATGTTTTTCATGATTTTCATCAAAGAAAGAGGTTATATCATTTATAAGTTCATCATTATTAATGTTCCAAAATCCTATAAAGCTTTTAGTTTGACTTTTTTTTATTTCAATTTTTTCCATTACTTTTCTCTTCACTGAACTTTAAATTTCAAAGACCCCTGTTCTTTTTTTTGAAAGATAAACAGCTTCATTTTTCATTCCTACAAGGTGATAAAAACTTATTAGCTGCTTTAAAAGCTTATCATTTGAAGGGTCTAATTCATGTGCTTTTTTAAAATAAATAAGTGCATCTTTTAATTCAATTAAATTTTTAGTTTGAAAATAATTCGCTACTATTGCTAGTGCAAGTATGCTCATAGCGTTTATATTATTAATAGAAAAATCAATTTTAACAGAATCTTTTAAATATTTTATAGTTTCTTTATAATTTTTTTTCTTTAAATATAAGTCTGCTAATGCATTGTATCCATTAGCAAAATCTTTTTTTAACTCAATTGATTTTTTAAAAAATTTTATAGCATCATCATCTTTTTTGAATGTTTGATAAAGAGAACCTAAATTATAATGAATTGAGAAATTCTTAGGCGCAATAGACTTTGCTTTTAATAAATAATTTAAAGCTTTAGTATTATCTCCTGCAGCTAAATAATTTCTGCTTATGACCTGTAAGATACCAACATCATCAGGATATTTCTTTTCTAATTTGAGTATTCTCTTGAATTTATTTTTTTCATTTTCATTATTTATTATTTTTTCTAATTCTTCAGTTGCTTTTGAGATGTTTTCTTTTTTATTCATTATTTTATCTTTTTAAAATTCAAAATATTTACAACCAGTGGTGGGCGCGGCTGGGTTTGAACCAGCGACCCCTACGATGTCACCGTAGTGCTCTACCGCTGAGCTACGCGCCCCTATAAAAATAATAATTTCAATTTGAAAATATTATCACTAAACTTTAATATTATATAAATTAACAATGTTTTTTTTAAAAGATAAATCTAAATTTGGTATTTCATAAGTATGTCTCAAAAATCAACTACTGAAAATATTGATCTTGCAGAAATTTTTAAAAGCAATGACTATTTAGCTCTCAAGGAAGCTTCTTTAAAAATTCTTAAAAAAAAACCTGGCCATGTAGATGCTTTAAATGCTCTTGCTATTTCATACAAGGAATTAGGTGAAATAAAGAATGCAGAGGAAACATTCACTCTATTAGTTAATGGAGGAGCTAAAGTTGACTATATATATTCAAATGCTGGAAATTTCTTTTATAACATTGGAAAAATTGATCAAGCTCTTCAATTACAAAAACATGCAATTAAAATTAACCCTAATAATATAAATGCCTTAAATCAGATTGGTATGGCTTTATCAAATAAAGGTAAAGATCAAGATGCCATTAAATACTATGAAGATGCAATGAAAATAGACCCTAGCCAAGATTCCACAATTATTAATCTTGCTAATTCAAATAGAAATCTAGAAAGATACGATGAAGCTGCAAAATATTACGGTTATTCAGAAAAAAAAATGGCAAAGTGCCAACAATTAGAATGTTTTTATATGCTCGGAGATCATTTGAAATTTTATGAAAACCTTGATTTCTTCTCTAAAAATTATTCTCCCCATCCTCTAGCAGCTACCCTTAGCAAGCATGCATCAATAAGATTTGACAGAGAAGATAATTATTCATTTTGTCCAAAACCTTTTGAATTTGTCTATAAATCTGATTTGTTTCAAAAAAATAATTTTGACGAAAAATTGGTTAAGGATTTTTTTGAAGTTGTGAATAATTTATCTTTATCAGTAAAAGAGCAATCTTTGTTAAAAAATGGTAAGCAATCATCTGGAAATCTTTTCTTAATAAATGAAGAACCAATCCAAAGAATTAAAAAAATAATAATTGATGAGTTAGAGTTATATAAAAAAAAGTATAAGAAGCATAATGCCGGAATCATTGAAAGTTGGCCTAAAAATTATAGACTTTATGGCTGGTTAATAATTATGGAGAAAGATGGTAATTTAGGTGCTCATATGCATAAAGAGGGTTGGGTTAGCGGAAGCATATACTTAGAGAGACCGAAAAGAGTTGATAAATTTGATGGTGATTTATTATTTAGCCTTCATGGATCAAATTACCCAACGGATAATAAAGAATATGATTCTAAATTATTACAAATTGAGAAAGGAACTATGGTGCTTTTTCCATCTTCGCTTTTTCATGGGACATTTCCATTTACATCAAATGAAAAGAGAATAACCTTGGCTTTTGATGTGATGCCAGTGGATTAATTGTTAAATATTGTTTGACAAAAAATTATCTATTTTATTCCACATTCTGTTTCTATGAATGTCTCTTTCCATAAAAATTTCGTGCTCACAGTCCTTAAAATCAATAATTTCGTAATTTTTTAATCTTTTGATAGTTTTTAGAGTTTTGTCTGGGTCTACAACTCTATCCTCAAGGCTATTGATTACTAGGACTTTAGTTTCAATTTCCTCTACCCAGCCTTTTTTTCTTATAATTTTAAATCTTTGATTAACTGCTTTAGCAAAGCTATTTGTTATTCCCCATAATCTTATGCTTGGATGTTTTCTAACTAATTTTAAAGTTCTTTCATATCTCTCAGAATCTCTAGTTAAATCGTTTTTCTTAAAAGGGGTCTCAACCCCCATATTTGGTTTAGATCCTATTAAATAATCGGTATCTTTTTTAGTAAAATTCATTAACGATGATGCAGCTTTTAAAAAACCCTCGTTTTTAAAACCCAGCATAGGCGCTGATAAAATCCCCACTCTGAGTTTTTTAGGATGTCTATAGAATGCTGATAACATTAAACAACCACCCATTGAATGACCAATACCAATATAGGGTGTTGGAAACTTTTTTATTTCTATAAATTTTAAGATTTCATCAAAATCTTTATCATGTCTTTCAAAGTTTTTTATATATGACTTCTCGGTTTCTTTTATCATTCTCCCAGACATTCCTTGTCCACGCCAGTCAAATGCAATAACTGCATATCCTCTCTTTTGAAATTCATCAATTGTCTCAAAATATTTTTCAATAAATTCATTGTGACCTTGTTGAAGAAGAATTGTTCCAGAATTACTTTTCTCTTTACTGAGCCAATAACATACTCTTATTTTTATTCCATCATCCATTTCTATATAATTAGATTTTATACCTGCTGGAGCTTTGTAATTTTTAAGTTCAAGGTAAGGAGCTTTCTCAAAATTTTTAATTTCATGCTCTTCCATAATCATCCTCGATGCGAATTATGTCATCTTCTTTAATGTCATCACCTAATTGAATTTCAATGAAAATAAGCTCATCACTTCCAATATTTTCAATTCTATGAAATGTATCGTTTGGAATGTAGATATGATCATTATCATTAAGCTCCTGTTTTTTATTACCAACCGTAACTTTGCATTTCCCTTTTATAATTTGCCAAAATTCTGCTCTATAATTATGTTTTTGAAGTGATAATTTTGAATTTACGGAGACCTTTATTTCTTTTATTTGATAGCCTAAATTTCTAGCTATTATGTGATAGTTGCCCCATGGTCTTTCTTCAATTTCACCTAAATAATTCTTTGTTAGATTACTACTGCTCTCAATTTTTTTTTCACCTCCTACTCCAAAATGTAAATTAACTCCTAGCTTCAAGCATATATCTTCTTCTCTAATTTTTTTGACACTACTTCTATCACCACCATTACAATAACAGATATTTTTATTTGGATTATCTGATACAAATTCTTCAATTGCTTTATTACTACTTGTATCGCTTGATTTTTGTATAATTACTTTTGAAATACTCTCAAATTCCTCAAGAATTTCTTTACGTTGATTTTGAGTCATGAAGGGTTTCCCTTTTTTCTTTATTAACCATTCATCATTATTAAGAAGCACAACAACCTTATCAGCCATTTTTTTTGCATCTTTAAACATCCTAAGGTGACCAACATGAACAGGGTCAAACCCACCGCTTACTAAGGCAAAATCATATTTTTCTTTCATTTTTAACTCACAGATTGAGTATGTTATTAAATTTTAATTAAAAACTCTAACTAATATTGACATATT
>CEPL01003118.1_pt1 | contig 28568 bp, 31 predicted proteins | sample 530541 | NCBI WGS metagenome assembly CEPL01 (sample SAMEA2620339, study PRJEB7988) | marine metagenome | biome: marine biome (ENVO:00000447); feature: surface water layer (ENVO:00002042); material: "saline water (ENVO:00002010), including plankton (ENVO:xxxxxxxx)" | depth 5 m
TTTAACAAATACTATATGTTGTATTTCCTACATATTTTATCATTAATAATTTGTTTTAAACGCTTATTTAATACATGTACTAAAAATTTTTTATTTTAATTTTTTTCTGAAAAGCTAATAAAGTCTTGTTTTTAGAATTAATTTGATATTAAATTAACGTAACTAATTATTGTTTCCGGGGAGGATAACTTATGAAAAAATTAATTTCAATTTTTACATTATTTTTATTTGTAATAATTTCTTTTTATTCTCAAAACGTCTCTGCTCAAAGCAGTCGTTTAGATATTGAAGAAATTGTCGTTACAGGTACAAAAAGAGATATTGGACAACAAGATGCAGCTATTGCTGTTTCTGCTATTACTGAACAAGCTTTCAAAAATACTTTTGCTAATGAAGTTACAAATCTAGGCTCATTAGTTCCAAATCTTACTTTAACAACTCAACCAGGTTTTAATGCCGTTGCTGGTGGTATTAGAGGAACTGGTAGTATTTCAATTTTAGTTACAGAAGATCCTTCCGTGGCTTTCTTAATTGATGATTTTGGATTAAATCACGTTCAGTCTCAATTTGTTGAAATGTTCGATATAGAACAAATTGAAGTTTATCGTGGTCCTCAAGGAACTCTATTTGGTAAAAACTCAACAGGTGGTGTTATCTCAGTTACAACTAAAAAACCTGTCCTTGACGAATATTCTGGGGAGTTTAGCGCTTTACAAGGTCAATATGATTGGAATGAAGGAAGTATCAATAAATTTAAACTTGCTTTAAATGTACCAATTGTTGAAGGCAAACTTGCAATGAGGATTGCTGCAATATGGGATAAAGATCAAGGCTTTTATAGAAATTCTAAACCTGCAAGTGATTTCCCTGGACCAACTTTCTTTAATCCAACAGGAAATTGGCCTGATGATGGTACTTCTCTTGCAAATAGAGGTGATGGCGGGGACTTAGGTGGTAAAGATGTATTAGCTGCTAAAATTAAATTTTTATATGAAGCTTCTCCAACATATTCTGCTCTTTTGACATTTGAGTTAAGTAAGGACGACTCCGGTACCCCTGCAGCAGTCAATGAAACAGAGTGTCCAAGTAGTATGCTATTCTGTCTTCTAGGTTTTAGTGGAATTCATACTCCATCTCCTAATTGGGGTGGCGAAAAATGGACTAATGTATTTGAAACAGGTGAAAGCTTCCATTGTAATTCTGTTATATCAACCTGTAGAGGTCATAGAATGGATAGTAAAGGTGTCTACTTAAATCAAACATTTGCTATTGGCGATAGCCTAACTTTAAAATCTATTACTGGTTATAGAAATCATAGAGAACTTAATGCTAGTACCTATACTGGTGAAGCATTTGCAAGTCTTTATGATGCCTCTAGGAATACAGATAGAGATCAAATGCAACAAGAATTTCGTTTAACTAGTGAGTACGACGGACCGTTTAATTTTACTGCTGGTGTAAGTTATGCAGAAGATAATCTTAATTTTGCTGCATATGCTGCAGTTGGTCTTCAATGGTTCTTAGGTGTTCCTGGATATATTCATACTGACTATTCTTCAACTGCTACTCATCAAAACAGAACTAGTAAAGCTTTCTATTTTGATTTCACTTATGAGTTAAATGAAGCTTGGAGAATTTCTGCAGGTGTTCGTGAAACTCAAGATGAGAAAACATTTGTTCGTGAAACCGGAACTAATGGCGTTAATGCTCTTGGAAGAGCTAACAATAACATTAGTACAGGAGGTTTTACTCGTGATGACGATGTTCCTCAGTTCCACACTGATTGGTTAAGTTGTGATTTAAGAGAAATTTGTGTCAATAACACAGATGATTGGAGTGAAACAACCTATAGATTGGTTGTTGATTACACAATGAATGAAGATGTTATGTTCTATGCTTCATTGGCCACAGGTTTTATGGCTGGTGGTTACACAGAGACTTGCTCAACTACTTATTCATGTGCATATCCTTATGATCCTGAAACAAATACTAATATTGAGTTAGGTATGAAAGGTGATTTCATGGATGGTCGTTTAAGATTAAACGTTTCAATCTTTAATACTGAGTTTGAGGATCTTCAGAGAAATCAGGTTCTTCCTTTACCAATACCTCCTTATCAAGAAACAATTAAAGTTAATGCTGGTAAATCAACTAACGAAGGTATTGAAATTGAATTAAATTATCTAGTTACAGATAATTTCCGTATCGATGCAAATATTGCTACTCAAGATCATAAATATGATGTCTTCCTTTGGGATGAGACTCCTAATGACGGTATTGATAATCCTACTGACTTTAGTGGTTTCGAGCTACCATTCTCACCTGAACTGAGCTGGGGCTTATCACTTACTTATGATCAAGATTTGGGTGCAAATGGTTCTCTTACCTACAATATACTAGGTAATTATCAGGACGAAGCACAAACTCAACCAACTAATCCAATATATAGTCAATTAGAAGATAGAACTTTAGTTGATGCTAATATTACTTGGAGAAATGTTGATGATACCTATTATGTAACCGTTTATGGTAAAAATTTAACTGACGAAACTTACAGAGTTGGCTCTAATAGTGTAGCTGGTTTATGGAATTTTACTCTTTACGGTGAGCCTATGGAATACGGTATCGAAGCTGGATATCGTTGGTAAAAAATTAGTTCTTACTAATAAACTATTAAAACCCCGTTTTTAACGGGGTTTTTTTATGAGTTTTTATAATATTAATTTTTTTATTATCATTTAAAAAGGTATCTTTTTTATATAAGATAATTTTTTATTTATTAGGGGATAAAGATGAATCGTAAAGAAGAGTATAATAAGATAGCTGAAAAAATTGTGGGTCATGTAAAGAATGGTACTACTGATCAAGCTAAGGGTGTTATCTCTATTCCAACATCGGATTACACATGTAAAGAGCGCTGGGATTTAGAAATAAAAAATATTTTCCAGACTTTACCTTTAATGGCGGCGATGACAATTGAAATTCCAAATCCAGGTGATTACAAATCTCTTGAAATTACTGGAGTTCCAATACTGGTAACTAGGGGTAAGGATGGTAAAGTTAATGCTTTTAGAAATGTTTGTACTCATAGAGGAGCAATAATTACTGAACCTGGAATAGGCAATAAAAGTAGATTTTCATGCCCATATCATGGTTGGACATATTCAAATAATGGAGATTTGATAGGGGTAACCGATAAAGAAAAGTTTGGTGATTTTGATCCAAGCTGTCATGGATTATCAAAATTACCTTGTAAAGAGTTAGGTGGAATGATTTTTGTTTCTTTATCTAAAAATGAAAAAATAAATTTCGAAGATTTTTTAAATGGAATGCTTCCTGAAATAGAACATTTTAAGCTTGAGAATTGGTACTATCATGGTTTTAAAGTTATTGAAGGGGCAAATTGGAAAATTGCCTTTGATGGTTATTTAGAGGGATATCATTTTACTACTGCTCATAAGGATACGATAGCCAATATGACGATGAATGATATAATGGACTTTACAGCTTTTGGACCCCATTTAAGAATTGCATTTGCTTCGACTAATATTGAAGAAATTTTTGAATTACCCAAAGAAGAGTGGTGGAAAAAAGAAGGTAGTGGTGTAGATTTCGTAAGAACAATCTTTCCCAATATTGCAATTTCTTTAGGCCTTGGTATTGGTCAAATAGCTCAGATTCTTCCTGGTAAAACACCTAATGATAATATAACAGTTCTTCATTATATTGCACCTCAGCCCCCGAAGAATGACGAAGAGATAGCTGAGCTTGATCAAAATATGGAATTTTTGAGAAATGTTGTTAATGATGAAGATTATTTACTTGGTATAGAAATTCAAAAAGGACTTAATTCTCATTCAAATGATTCTGTATTATTTGGTCGAAATGAAAAAGGGAATCAATTTTTTCACAAGTATGTTGATTACTACATTTACGATAATATCAAAGAGCCACCTAAATTATAAATAAATTCTTAGGAGATTTCATGAGTAAAGCTGAAAATAACAGAAAAATAATTGAAACATATTATAAATCAATTGCTAGCGGTGATTTTGAAACTGTTATTTCCCTCATGCATGAGGATGTAGTTTTCAATATAGTTGGGGAGACTCCTTATGCTGGTAAGTGGGAAGGAAGAGATAATGTTTATGGTATTTTAGTTCCTGCAGTAGTTTCAAATTTTAAAGAGGGTAGTTTACAATTTGCTGAAAATTGGAATGTCATGTGTGTTGACGAAAATAGAGCTACAGGTCTTATGAGTGCAAAAGCAGAGACGCATGATGGTAAAAAACTAGATATGACTTATTGTCATATTTTAAAATTCAATGAGACTCAAATTATTGAGGTACATGAATTTTTTGATACGGCCCAAGGCGAGAGATTATTTGATAATGATAAATTGAGTGGGCACTCTGGTAAGCTAGGGACTATGAATTTTTAATTTACTTTAAAATTATTTATAAAAATTAATTTGTATTTATAAAACTAGATAAATATGATGTCGAAAATCAGATAAGGGGATTTATAAAAACTATCTATTAAGTATTTTATAATTAGATCTATTTAATAAATGTCTACTCATAAAAATAAACCAATAACTATTTCAACACTGCGTAAGTTAAAAAAAACTTCTGAAAAATTTAGTTGTTTAACTGCTTATGAAGCTACAATAGCTCAAAAGATAAGCGAGGCTGGAGTAGAAGTTATTCTTGTTGGCGATAGCCTTGGAATGGTTATTCAAGGCCATGATAGCACCTTGCCAGTAACTATGGACCAGCTAATTTATCATCTTGAGTGTGTCGCAAGGGGTAATGTTAACTCTCATATAATGGCTGATATGCCATTTATGAGTTATTCGACAGATGAGTTAGCTTTGGAAAATGCTACAAAATTAATGCAAAATGGAGCTCATTCAGTAAAAATTGAAGGTGGTTCATGGATATGTAAAATGACAAGTACTTTAGCTGAGCGGGGTATACCAGTATGTGCTCATATGGGTTTAACACCACAATCAATAAACAGAATTGGCGGATACTTTGTTCAAGGGAGAGATACAAAGAAAAGACAAAAACTCATAGAGGAAGCTCAGTCATTAGAAAATGCGGGTGCTGAAATGTTACTTCTCGAATGTGTGCCTAATGATTTATCAAAAGAAATTACAAGTTTACTTAAAATACCAGTTATTGGTATTGGTGCTGGCCCAGAAACTGATGGTCAAATTATGGTCATACATGATTTATTAGGAATTTCATGTTTAGAAAAGCCACCAAAATTTGTAAAAGATTTTTTAAAGGGCTCATCATCTGTTGAATCAGCTTTGAAAAAATATGTTAAAAGTGTGAAAACAAAAAAGTTTCCTTCAAGAGCTCATACTTTTTATTAAAATGGAAATTATTACCAACGAAAAACAAGCAAAAGAAGTTTTGAAAGATTTCAATGAAACCGCACTTGTTCCTACAATGGGTAATTTGCATGATGGTCATTTAAGCCTTTTAAGTAAGGCAAAGGAAGTTGGAGAAATTGTTTTAGCCTCAATATATATCAACCCACTTCAGTTTGGTGTAAATGAAGATTTTGATAATTATCCAAGAACTCTTGATGATGATTTGCTTAAGCTTGAAAAGACTGGATGTGATTTTGTTTTCTGCCCTTCGGAAGATATTTTAAAAAATATAAAAAATTATCAAGCACCGGATATAAGTAAAAAACTTTGTGGAAAAAGCAGGCCCACCCATTTTGATGGTGTTGTTACAATTGTTAGAAAATTATTTGAAGTCTTGAATCCAGATTATGCAATCTTTGGATTAAAGGATTATCAACAATTTTTGATTATTAAAAAATTTTTTAATGAAATGAATTTTCATACAAAAATTATTGGAAGTCCTATTGTAAGAGAGAGTGATGGTTTGGCTATGTCTTCAAGAAATAATTTATTAACTAGTGAGAATAGAAAAATTGCTCCAAAAATTTATAAGCAACTAGCTTGGATTAGGGATAATATAGAAAATCAAAGTCATAGTGATTTAATTTTGAATTCTATTGAAACTTTTAAAGAGAATAATATTCATCCAGAATATTTATCTATACTTAACCCAGACACATTAGAAGATGCAAAAGATGATGATCTTTCGGTATTAATTGCTATTGCAGTAAAATTAGGTAATGTCAGGTTGATTGATAATATATTGATTAATTAAAAATTTTTTGAGGTTAAAATGCTGAAAACTTTATTAAGATCCAAGTTACACCGTATAAATGTTACGCAGGTAGAATTAGATTACGAGGGATCTTGTGCGGTTGATACCGATATTTTGAAGAAAGGTAATTTTCAAGAATATGAAAAAATTGACATTTATAATGTAACTAATGGCGAGAGGTTTTCCACATACTTAATGTCAGCTGAAGCAGGTTCTAAAACTGTATCTATTAATGGTGCTGCAGCCCATAAAGCTTCACCAAATGATATAATAATTATTTGTGCGTATGGTCTATACGAAGAATCTGAAGCAAAAATTCATGTACCCACTCTGGTTTATTTTGATAAGGATAATAATATTAAATCGATCAAACATGGTATTCCTGAACAGAAATTATAATGAAAATTCTATATCTTTGTCTTTCCTTAATGATATTTTCATCATGTTCAATTTTTGAGGATGAAGTATTTGAAAATACTGATAATAACTTAATGTCTGAAGAGGATATTATAAAAGAAAAATCTCCACCTTTTAGTTTTTTTAAGGCCTTACAATCTGTTGAAAGAGAGGAGATTGAAGTCTCAGATGAATATAATAAACTTATTACAAAGCCTCTTGGCTACGCTGCTTGGGTTGGTCACTCATCTTTTGTAATAAATAATTACGACCTCAATATTATTTCAGACCCAATGTTCTCTGATAGGGCGTCACCATTTCAGTTTCTTGGACCTAAGCGATTAATTGAACCTGCAATAGGCTATAAAAATTTACCTAAAATAAATGTTGTTGTAATTAGTCATAATCATTACGATCATTTGGATTTAAAAAGTGTAAAAAAGTTAAATAAACTTAATCCAGATACAATTTTCCTAGTACCCTTAAAACTTAAAAATTGGTTTTTAAGTAAGGGCATCAAAAATGTTTATGAATTTGAGTGGTGGGAGTCAAAAATTATTGAAAACACTACTTTTACATTTGTTCCTGTTCAGCACTGGTCAAGAAGAGGTCTTTTCGATAAAAATAAAAGTTTATGGGGCGGATGGTGGATTGAGAATTCAAACATTAAATTAGTTCATTTAGGTGATACTGGTTACTCAAAAGATTTTATAGAGATTAATAAAAGGCTTGGTAGTCCTGATGTAGCATTTATACCTATTGGCGCTTACTCACCAAGAAGAATTATGAAGAAAAGCCATATGAATCCAAGAGAGGCTTTGGACGCAGCTTTAGATCTAGGTGCAAAAAAATCTATTGGAATGCATTGGGGTACATTTATACTTACAACAGAGCCAATAAGAGAACCTGAATTTATTCTTAATGACTTAATTCAAAAGAGTAATTTTCAAGAAGATTTTTTTATAACGATGAAGCCAGGTTCGATAATAAAATTTAATGAATAATTAAAAAATTATTGAAAGAACTTTTGTAAGAATTCTATCGAGAGAAGCTAAAGAATTTACTCTATTATTTTCAATAAGACTGAGCTCTTTAGTTAGCTTAGGATCTTTAAAATTTACTACACTATCTTTTACCATCTTCAATCAACACTTTCTTTTGTGGACAACCTCTTCAAGGGAATGGGAGGGGGGGAAGGAAGAGGTTGTCCATTATGTTGCAACCGTTAGGTTGAAACTAAATTATTTAAAATCGGCTTTAAAAGCGGTGAATGCACCATCTTTTGTTTGAATTGATCTAACACTTTCATAGAGAACGCAGTAAGCACCATTTGAGTTTAAGCTATATGCCTCACAACTGGACTTACTTTTACAAGCAGTTAAACAATTATCAGCGTTTCTATATTTTGCCGTTGTCTTGTAAGAAAGAATTTTACCACCAGTTACAATTACTTCATTTTTTTTATCCGTATCTGCAAAGGCAGGGGAAACGGCAACAAAAACTGAAAGAAATAATCCAGCAATTAAAATATTTTTTAACAAAGACATAATCAACTCCATAATCTTGATTAAGTTTATATGGTATTTCTATTATATTTAGCAAATCAATTATATAAATGTTTACTATTTATTTAATGAATGTTATAGTATTAATATAATAAATGAAAAGGTATTTATATTATGAATTTATCAAGAATAGACTTAAATCTTTTGTTAGTTTTTACATCAATATATAATGAGAAAACTATAACGAAGGCAGCAGAGAAATTAAATTTATCACAGTCTGCCGTTAGTAATGCTCTAAATAGGTTAAGATATACATTAGATGATGATTTATTTTTTAGATCGTCAGATATGATGAAACCTACAAAGAAAGCTGAGGATTTAATATATCCAATTCAAAATGCTCTTGATTCAATTCAATCATCATTAAGTGATGAAGAATTTAACCCTTCAAAATCCGATAGACTTTTTAAGTTTTGTTTACCTGATATTGCTGCAGGAAGAATTTTTCCTCAACTTGCAAAGATTTTCCAGGAAGAGGCACCAAATATTCAAATCTCATCAGTATCAACTTCAAAAGGAGATTTGGAGAAATTAAAAAATCAAGAGTTAGATTTTATAATTTCCTCTGATGAGGGACTTCGATCTGAATTAAAATCCTATTCTGATGATAAATTTAATGAGTACTTCAATAGTTTTCTAATTTATAAAGATCGCCCTTTATGTGTTGGAAGAAAAGGAAACCCTTTCTTTGATGAAAATGGTGAAATAAGTCTTGATAATTATACAGCAGCAAATCATGTACATGTCAGCTATGATGGAACAATCGATAGCCCTGTAAATGACTATTTGCAGGAAATCGGAAAAAAAAGAAATATTACTATGTCAGTAAATTATGTTTCAGTAGCAAAAGAAATTATTCGATCATCTGATTATTTAATAACTTTATCAGGTCACCTTGCATCTTATTTTAATAAGGCTAATAATTTTATTGTTTCTCCTATGCCGTTTGATACCAATGAATATTCTGTACGTTTATTTTGGAATAAGCGATCAGAAAATGATGCTGCGCATGCATGGATGCTTGGAAAATTATATAAAATACAAGAAAAAAACTTTGGACTAGATGGTGATAATGTTGATCATTATTATACTGACCCTGACAATAGATATTCTGTTGTTGGATCGAATCTTTAAACTTTTTTAGATTGCTTCATAATTAGGTAAAAATTTTGTAACGAAAACAGCTTTATTTTTATTGTTAACGTTCCATTTTATTGAACTTGATAAAACTTCCATAACATTATCAAAATCACCATAGATAACTGTGCTGGTTGGAAAAACTTCTAGCTTAATGTCATTGTAGCTTTTTAAATGCTCAATAAAATTTTCTATAATAGGAAGGTATTTATCCTCTAAAGGGTACATTGTAATTTCTATCGATAGCTTCATTTGATCAACCTTTTCGAATAGTTATTTGTAATAATTCTGTAATATTTTTCAAATATAAAAATAAAAAGTTAATATTTTATTTATTAAATTGTCATATTTAATCCTTAGATTGTTGTACAAACAATTAACCTTCCCAGTTTATTGTTAGGCCGCTGTGAGATAGAATTTTACAGCGGTCATTTCTTTATAATCAATTTAATTTTATTTATCGTTAAATAAGTTCTAATATTTAAATAAGTTCTAATATTAAGTAATTTATATAAAGTTATGGGAGTAATAAATGCCTAAAAAAATATACAAGGTTATACAATGGTCTTCTGGTAATGTTGGTAAAGCTTCTATTAGGGGTATTAGAAATAGGAGTGATCTTGATCTTGTTGGACTTATAGTTTCGGATAAAAATAAGAATGGATTAGATGCAGGAACTATTGCTGGGATTGACTCAATAGGTGTTGAAGCCTCTACTGATATTGAAAAAGCCTTATCTACTGAAGCTGATTGTGTAAATTATACTCCTCTTGCCTCTTTGAGGTTAGGTGAAGATCCTGATTTAGATAAAAAGAATATAATAATGCTTTTAAGAAAAGGTTTTAATGTCGTAACCACTGTTGGTTTTTTATATCCTAAGGCTTTTGGAGAAGATTTTGCAAATGAAATTGAGGATGCTTGTATTGAGGGGGGTGTAAGCCTTCATGGTACAGGTATTGCTCCAGGTTGGCTCTCTGATTTAATGCCTCTAACTATGAGTGGAATGTCTGAGGAGATAAATGAGGTAGTTGTAACGGAGAGTTCTGAATTTTCATATTATCCTTCTGAGGAAATTGTTTTTGATACAATGTTAATGGGAAAATCTCTTGATCAATATAATCAAGAGGCTGGTCGATATGAAAATTGGTTAGGCGGTCTTTTTAAAGAAGCGATATACTTAATTGCTGATGGTATAGGGTCTAAAATTATTAATGTAGATGAAAGTATAGATTTAATTACTGCTGAACAAGATTATAAAATTGCCGCCGGTGTAGTTGAAAAAGGAAAAATTTCCGGTCAAAGAAGAAAGTGGACAGGTAATTGTGAAGATGGAACTAAAATCATACAGGAAACAATTTGGAGGGCGCACCCTGATGCAGCTCCTGAGTGGGAAGAACCAGTTGGGATGTGTGTTGAAGTAAAGGGAAAGCCAAATATGAAAATTGATTTTTCACATGATTGGAATGATGATCCATTGGTATCGACTGCCTTGCATGGTATCCATGCAATACCCCTAGTTTGTGAGGCAAGTCCTGGATTTAAGTCTTTTTTAGATCTTCCACTAATCTCATCTAAGTTTAATTAAAAAAAGTTTTAAAAAATAAATAAATGATGCATATTTAGTTATGGAAAATTCAATTTTACTTTTAACAATTGGTTTAGGGTTTCTTTGGCATGGTGCTCTAATCTATTGGGTAGCAGGATTACCTCGACAATTAAAGAAAACGAGCAAAAACATAACCGAGTCAGATCCTGAAAAGTCTTTTATGTTATTTTGGTTGGACCAATATTCGTGGATAGGTTTATTAATTATTTTTATTGGTATTTTATCGATTATCAGAGGTTTAATATGATTACTTTATTTTATGCAGGAATTTTAGGTTTAATGTCTGTTTTTCTTGCAAATCAAGTACTTTACGTTCGCTTGAGAGGTGATAAAGAAGAAAAGTGGAGAGGTGATGCAGTTTTAAGAGTACAGGCAAACTTTATTGAGAATGTACCTCTAGCATTAATACTTTTATTTATTTTGGAATATGTGAATCTTCAGAATTATTTAATTCATTTAATGGGGATTCTGTTAACAATCTTTAGACTACTTCATGCCATTGGTATGAGTAATAACCCTGGAGCAAATTATCCTCGTTTAATTGGAGCGCAAGGTACATTTCTTCTTATAAGTGTGATGGGCTTTATGTCTATAATTATTGGAGTATTAAATTTTTAAATACTTTAATAACCTTATTGTGAATTGGCTTCAAAAACCAATTAAAAGCTATGAAAAGAGAACTCAATTTGATCTGCTTGATCTTGAGTTAGTAATGGAACCTGGAGATATTTTACTCGTTGAGGGAAACCAGAGGGTTTCTTCTGCTATAAAATATCTTACTCAATCTACATGGTCTCATGCAGCCTTTTATTTAGGTAAAAATAATAAGTTCACCGATGGTATGGGCGGGGGATCAATTCTAATTGAGTCAGACCTTAAAAATGGAGTTACAACAATTCCATTATCTAATTATGAGAGTTTTAATACCAGGATTTGTAGGCCAATTGGTTTACCTGCTGATGAAAAAGAAAAAGTAATTAATTTTATGATCAAATCAATTGGGCTTGATTATGATCGAAAAAATATCTTAGATCTTATGAGATATTTGCTTCCTCGGCCCCCAGTTCCAGAGAGATTTAGAAGAAGAATGATTGCTCTTGGTTCTGGTACACCGTCAAAAGTTATTTGTTCAACATTAATTGCAAAAGCTTTTCAGTCTGTAAATTATCCAATACTTCCAATTATTCAAAAGGAGAGGACAATATTAGAGGAGGGTTTATATAGAGGTATTAAACATAGTCGCTTTATCGAAAAAGAATATCTTCATATTCGGCATCACTCTTTATTTGTTCCTAGAGATTTTGATTTATCTCCATATTTTTCGACAATTAAACCAACTATTGAAAAAGGATTTAATTACAAAAATTTGCCTATCAAAGGATTTGACTAGTTTTTATAATTTTTCATAGATTATCTCTATTTAGATCTTTTGGCTGAATAAATTTATCTAAAAAGCATTTATTATTATAAATATTGAACCAGTTATCATTATCAAAAGATATAAAACATGCAGAGCATGTTGAAAACTTAACCATTAATTCTTGATTATTGTTTGTTAAGGACAGAGAAAGTTCATGGATACCAGGGTTATGTCCCATAACTAGAATTATATTTTCATCACTAGAATTTCTTTCTATCGATTTCAAAATTTCATCAGGCTCAGCGTGATATAAATTTTTATCGATATTGGCTTTTGGCGCTTTGTACAAACTATTAAATGCGAACAGTGTCTCTTGTGCTCTAGTTGCGGGCGAGGATAAGATGAGATCAGGCGAAGAATTAGATAAAATGAACTCAGCCATTATTTTTGACTCTTTTTTTCCTCTCTCATCAATATGACGATTGAAATCATTGTTTCCAATTTCAGCGTGAGCATGTCTCCATAATATTAGATTTTTTTTCATTTTAATCATATTAACATTAAAAACATCGTTAAAAAAATAACTTAAAAATATAAATTTATTATTACAATATTGATTTACTTTTATTTATATTCTTATAATCAACCATGGATAAAAAAATTGAAACTACAGATTATAAAATAGGATCTGTTTTAAGTGAAATAATTCGCCCTAAAATTCCAATTATTTTTTTATTAGTAGTTCTATGTTTTGCTTTTTTCTTGTTGGGTTTCTTGACTTTTTTTACAGCAATTTTCTTTATCGTGATTTTCACAGTAGTTTTATTAGCAATGTCAAGTGACGATAGGAAGGCACTCGAATTTTATAAAAATCAAGAAGAGTTAAAATTTAAGGATATTAGTGAAGGCCTTAATAAACTTAAAACAATTATTGAAGCTATTAAAGAACCTACAATTTTGATTAATGAAAATGATGTTATATTAATTTTTAATCAAAGTGCTGATAAGACTTTTTTTTCATCAATTGCGAGAGACTCTCTTTTAAGTTCTGAAAATGAAATTCCAACAGGACTAAGAATTCAAACTATTATTAGATCAACTCTATTACTAGAAACTTTAAATCTTTATAAAAATAGTCAAAAAAATAGCATTGAAAAAATAGAAATTATCTTACCAGGTGAAATAGATAGATCTTATGAGGTTGATATTTCAAGAGTGCCTAATTTCTCAAAAGATGAATTTAATTATTTATTAATGTTTAGAGAAACTACAGAAGTAAAGAAAATATTGACATTGCGTAGTGAATTTATTGCCAATGCAAGTCATGAATTAAAAACTCCAATTAGCGTAATAAAGGGAATCGCTGAAACCCTTGAAAAATATGGAGATGAAGATAAAGAGACTTCTAAAGATTTTTTAAAAAAACTAATTGATCAATCAAATAGAGCGCAACTTTTAATTGAAGATTTATTATCCCTAAATCAAGCAGAAATGCGCCAACATATTTTGCCTGAAAATAAAGTTAACTTAACGGCAGTACTTGATAATATTTTTGATGGATTAAATGAATTAGCAAAAAAAAATAAAATCAATTTAACGAGAGATATAAGAAAAAAGGACTTTTATATTTTAGGGGATGAAGATGATATTAGGAGAGCTTTCATTAACTTGATAGAAAATGCCATTAAATACAATACCTCTGGCAAAAAGGTTATCATACACCTTTCAGATAATAGCGATACAGTCTTGTTTAAAGTAACTGATGATGGTCCGGGTATATCAAATATTCATATACCAAGGCTTACTGAGAGATTTTACAGAGTTGACCTTGATAGTAGTATAAAAAAAGGTGGAACGGGTCTAGGGCTTTCTATTGTTAAAAATATTATTACTCGTCATAAGGCCCAACTTGATATTGAAAGTGAAGTAGGGAAAGGTTCTTCTTTTTCCATTATTTTTAATAAAGCTTAAATTATAATTTAAATATTTTCATTTCATAAAACTGTCATAAAAGTTCTATATATTTTTCAAATTAGAAGTGTTTTTTTGTCCCATTATAAATCTATTAAAGGGAAAACTGTGAATCGATTAAATTGTATAATATTTATTCTAATTATGGCTTTACTTGGTATTACAATTAATACCGATAAAGCTTATGCAAAAAATTCTATTTATGGACGCTTAGATATTGCTTTAAGCAGTGAGGATACTTCAAGTGGCTCTAACACTGATGTAAAGTCACATGCTTCACGCGTGGGATTTAAGGGTTCACAAACTTTTGATAATGGTGTTGCAGCTATTTACCAATATGAATTGCAAACTGATCCTATTGATGGCGATCCAACTTTTAAACAAAGAAATAGTTTTGTTGGTTTGCAAGGAGCTTTTGGTAAAGTTTTTTTAGGTATGCATGATACACCCACAAAAATAGCACAAGGTAATATTGACTTATTCAATGATACTGCAGGTGATATTAAGAATATTTTATGGGGAGAAAATAGAAGCAAAAAAATTATTCAATGGTCATCTCCAAAAGTGAAAGGATTTACCTTAAATGTTATGGGTATTGTGGAAAAGGCTGATGAAGAAGCCTTTTCAGTTTCTTTAGATTGGAAAGGTAAGATAGGTGGAAATAAATCATACTTTGCTGTTTCATTTGACTCTGAAGTTCCTCAAAAAGGATATTTTTTCGATACAACAAGATTTGCCGCAACTATCCCACTTGGTAAACCTTTAACCCTTGGTGTTATTTGGCAGGAGTCAGAAGATACAACTGGGAAATATGATGATGATGGGTATGTGATATCTCTAAAAATGAAAATGTCTAAAAAGATTACTCTTAAGGCTATGTATGGTGAGTCAGACATGGTTAAAGCAGGAGGAGAGCTTACAGGTATCGGCTTTGATTATAAAATTGCTAAACCCTTAAAGGTATACCTGAATTACGTTGATAAATCTTTCAATGACCCATCTAAGGCTTCAGAACATATTATGGCTGGAATTCAGTATAAATTCAGCTTTGATCTGTTTTAATAAATTATGAAATTGGAGAAAATTATGAAAAACTTATTCAAATCACTTGTCATTATTTTATCCATTGCTTTAATACCTGGCTTACAAGTAAAAGCTGAAGAGCAAATTAAAATTGTAGGATCCTCAACGGTTTTCCCTTTTTCAACAGCCGTTGCAGAAGAATTTGGAAGGAAAACTAAATATAAAACACCTATTGTTGAATCAACTGGTTCAGGCGGCGGTATGAAACTTTTTTGCGCAGGCAATGGAAAACAACATCCTGATATTACGAACGCATCGAGGAGAATAAAAAGTAAAGAATTTAAGAAATGTACTGATGCTGGTATTAAAATAATTGAAATTAAAGTTGGCTACGATGGAATTGTTTTAGCAAATTCAAAGAGAGCAAATGTAGTTAAACTTACTACACGTGATATTTATATGGCTCTTGCTGAAAAAGTTCCTGCAAATGAAGATGGATCAGAGCTTCAGGATAATCCATATCAAACATGGAAAGATGTAAACCCTAATCTACCTAATGTTAAAATAGAAGTTCTTGGTCCTCCTCCAACATCAGGAACAAGAGATGCGTTTGTTGAACTAGCGATGGATGCTGGCGCAAAGACTTTTCCTGCACTAAAGGAATTGAGGGGAAGTTCTAAAGCTGGAAAAAATGAATTCAAGAAAATTGCTCGTACCATTCGTGAAGATGGAGCTTTTATTGAAGCAGGTGAGAATGATAATCTTATTATACAAAAACTTGATCAAAATCCAAATGCTCTCGGTATATTTGGTTTTAGTTTTCTTGATCAAAATACTGATAAAATCCAAGGATCTATTGTTAATGGTGCCGAACCAACTTTCGATAATATTCTTGTTGGTGATTATCCAATATCAAGATCTTTATTCTTTTATGTAAAAAAGAATCATATAAGAATGAAACCATCAATTACTCAATTTGTTAAGGAATTTACAAGTTTAGGTGCCATGGGTGAGGATGGCTATTTAGTCGAAAAAGGTCTAATTCCATTATCACCAGAAGAATATAAAAAGTATAAAAATGCTGGTAAAAATCTAATTGAATTAGAGCTTTGATAAAACTGATTTTTCAAATAGTGGAGGATAGATATCAATACTGATCTTTTAATAAGTTTATCATTGATAATTGTTTCGGGGCTTCTATCCTTCACTTTAGCCAAACAAAGAGCAGTATTTTATCTCCGAAATAATGAACCTTTAAGATCAATGCCAATTTATCATGGCTTGTATGTCTCTTTATGGTCGACCTTACTGCCTATATTTCTTATTATTTTGCTTCTTTTCTTTAAGGATAGTTATTTAAATTATCTTGTTATACCCTTTCTTTCTGAGGAAACTATAGACCTAGGAATTGATGAAATTTTATATGTTAAAAGTTTTTTAATAAATAATATTTCTAGTTTAAGCACTCTTATTAGTAGCGGTTTTATCTCTGAAGGTGATGCAAATCTATTAGTTGAAAAGTATCAAGAAACTAGAGTTATTTCTTTCTCATCTTTAGTTTTACTTTCAATCATATTAAGTTTTGTATCATACAAGAAACTATCTGTTCGATATGATGCAAGAAGAAGAGTAGAAAGAATTTTAAAATTTATATTCTTCGTTTTTTCAACAATAGCAGTTTTAACTACGGTAGGTATTATCTTTTCTCTAATCTTTGAAACCTTGAGATTTTTCTCCCAAGTAGGTTTTTTTGATTTTGTTTTTGGTACACATTGGTCTCCACAAACAGCTATTAGGGAGGATCAAGTTGGATCATCTGGAAGTTTTGGTGCTATTCCATTATTTACGGGCACGCTTTTAATAACCGCTGTAGCTATGTTGATTGCTGCTCCACTAGGATTATATTCTGCTATTTTTCTATCTCAATATGCGAAACCTAAAACAAGAGATTTTTTAAAGCCTATTTTAGAAATATTAGCTGGTATTCCAACAGTTGTTTATGGTTTTTTTGCAGCTCTAACGGTAGGACCTTTTGTAAGAAGTTGTGGGGAATATATTGGTTTAACTGTTGCCACTGAGTCTGCACTTGCGGCCGGGTTGGTAATGGGTGTAATGATAATACCCTATGTTTCATCGTTATCTGATGATGTTATGACGGCTGTTCCATTATCTTTAAGAGATGGGTCATTAGCTTTGGGTGCAACAAAGGCTGAGACAGTAAAAAAAGTTATAATTCCTGCGGCTCTACCAGGTATAGTTAGTGCACTCTTATTAGCTATTTCTAGGGCAATTGGCGAGACGATGATTGTAGTTATGGCAGCAGGACTAGCTGCAAATCTTACCGCAAATCCTTTGTCTGCAGTTACAACAGTTACTGTTCAAATAGTTACTCTATTGGTTGGAGACCAAGAATTTGACAGTGCAAAAACTTTAGCGGCCTTCGCATTAGGATTGATGCTATTTGTAATAACATTGGCTCTTAACGTGTTTGCTATGATAATAGTTCGGAGATATAGAGAGCGATATGAGTAAGAATCTATCAATAAGACATAGAGCTGAAAAACGTTTTATAGCATATGGATTTATTTCACTAATTTTAGCTGCAACAATGCTTGCTACAATAATTGGATCTATGATTTATAGATCGATTCCTGCTTACACAAATTATTCAATTGACCTTGAAATAAATATGACTGAAATTTCTGCAGAGGATGAATTTGAAGATATTAATTTTAGAGGTATTATTCGATCTTCATTATTTTCCTTTTTTCCTGAAGTTGAGAGCCGTTCTGATAAAAGAAAATTATTTAAATTAATTTCTTCAAGTGCTTCATACACTCTCAGAGATTTCATAATTGAAAATCCTTCCTATATTAATAAGAAATTTTATTTTAATGTTTTATTTAACGATGACTCTGATATTTTTTATAAAGGTTATGTTGATACATCGCTTTCGGAGAGTGAAAGGAGGCTGGATGATCAAGAAGTTGCTTGGTTAAATGAATTAAAAAATACAGGTAGAGTAAAAAATAAAATATCAAAAAATTTATTCTTAAATGGAGATAGTAGAGAGCCGGAAGTTGCTGGATTTTGGGGTGCCACAATTGGTTCATTAATTACAATATCTGTGACTTTATTGTTAAGTTTTCCTATCGGGGTCTTAACCGCTATTTACTTAGAAAATTTTGCTGTAAAAAATCGCATAACAGATTTTATTGAGGTAAATATAAATAATCTTGCAGCTGTTCCGTCAATTATATTTGGTTTATTAGGTTTAGCTGTTTTTATTAATTTTTTTGGAATGCCAAGATCTATCCCACTGGTAGGAGGTCTTGTGTTATCATTGATGACATTACCAACTATTATTATTGCTACAAGATCATCACTTCAATCTGTCCCTCCGTCTATAAGAGAGGCAGCACTGGCAATGGGTGCTTCTGAAATGCAGGTTGTTTTTCAACATTTACTCCCTTCTGCTTTACCTGGGATTTTTACTGGAACAATTATTGGTTTAGCTCGTGCTTTTGGTGAGTCTGCACCACTATTATTAATAGGTATGGTTGCGTTTATTGTGGATATACCATCAACCTTTACTGATCCTGCAACTGCTCTTCCAGTTCAAATATATATATGGGCCGATAGCCCAGAAAGAGCTTTTGTTGCTAAAACAAGTGCTGCTACTTTAATTCTTATAGGCCTTCTTATATTAATTAATCTTGCGGCCGTATTATTAAGAAAACGTTATGAAGTTAAATGGTGATTTGATTATGGATGAACAAAAAAAACAAAATAAAATCAGAAATAAAAAGTCTTTAATCGAGTGCAGAGGTGTAGACGTTTTTTATGGAGATAAACAGGCTTTATTTGGTATTAATCTTGATATAGGTGAAAAAGAGGTTACTTCATTAATTGGCCCTTCTGGTTGTGGAAAGTCGACTTTTCTTAGGTGTATTAATAGAATGAATGATGTGATAGAAATATGCAAGGTCGCAGGTACTATTAAAATTGATAATGAGGATATATATCATCCTGATGTTGATGTTGTTGAGTTAAGATCAAGAATAGGAATGGTTTTTCAAAAACCTAATCCTTTTCCTAAATCAGTTTATGATAATGTTGCTTATGGACCAAAACTACACGGTAGGATCTTGCATAAAGACGATCTTGATGCGAAAGTAGAAAAAAGTTTAGAGAGAGCAGGTCTTTGGTCTGAGGTCAAAGATAGACTTGGTGAACCAGGCACTAGCCTTTCAGGTGGACAACAGCAACGACTATGTATTGCAAGGGCTATTGCCATTGACCCTTCAATTATTCTAATGGATGAACCCTGTTCAGCCTTGGACCCTATTGCAACTGCTAAGATTGAAGAATTGATTGATGAACTAAAAGATAATTTTACAATTACAATTGTAACTCATTCTATGCAGCAAGCAGCAAGAGTATCCCAAAGAACTGCCTTTTTCCACTTGGGAAAACTAATAGAAGTTGGTGATACTGAAAAAATTTTTAGAAGTCCTGATCATGAACAAACAGAGGCTTATGTAACAGGAAGGTATGGATAAAGGTAATAAAATGGATGATCAACATATAGTAACCTCATTTGATAAAGAATTAAAAGATTTAACCGATGGTCTTGTGGGTTTAGGTGGTTTGGCTCAAATAGCTCTTAGGAATGTTGAGCAATCACTGAGAATGAACGACCATGATCTTGCTAAGCAGACAATTGAAGCTGACAGGCAAATCAATGCGCTTCAATTGTCACTAGAAGATAAGACTTTTAATATTTTAGCAAAAAGACAGCCAATGGCTAACGATTTAAGGATGGTTTTTTCTGCAGTAAAAGTTTCCTTATATTTGGAAAGAATTGGAGATATGTGCAAAGGAGTTTGTAAACGAATAGTAAAAGGAGATTTATTAAATGCTAAATCCCCTAAAACTATTGATGCTCTTGTAAATTTAACTAAAAATGTTCAACAAAGTTTAGATTTAGTTTTAGAAGATTATGCTCAAGGTAAATCACAACATGCGCTGGATGTTTGGAAATCTGATATTAAAATAGACTCATCATATGCAAATATTTTATCTGCCATTTTAGATGATATTAAAGAAAAACCAGAGGCAATTGAGGCTCTTGTTCCATTATTTTTTATTGCTCGATACTTAGAGAGAATTGGTGATCAAGCAACAAATATTGCTGAAGTAACTCACTTTATAGTTACTGGCGAGACGCTGGGCGATGATAGAAAAATGGAAGTTGAGGATGAAACTGTTTTTTAATTTTAAAATAAATTTTTAAAATGAGTAACCATACAGATTATAAAATATTGATAGCAGAAGATGAAGAGAGCTTGGCTATGCTAATTGATTACAATCTTATTAAAAATGGATATAAAACAAAAATAGTGAAAGATGGTGATTTTGTTTTATCTGAGTGTGAGATATTCTTTCCTGATCTAATACTCTTGGATTGGATGTTGCCAAATATTTCAGGTATCGAATTATGCAGGCGTCTAAGAACTCAAAAAAAATATAATAATGTTCCTATTATAATGATTACCGCACTTGGTGAGGAAAGTGATAAAATAAGAGGATTAGAAACCGGGGCTGATGATTATATAACAAAACCATTTTCATTTCCTGAGTTAATTGCAAGAATTGATGCGGTCTTGAGAAGATCTAAGTTTTCTAAAGGACAAAATATCATTGAGGTAGGGGATATCTCCATCAATAAAGACGAATACCGTGTCTTTAGGGATGGAGTTTCAATTAGTTTAGGCCCTACAGAGTTTAAACTATTAAATTGTTTGGTTGAACATCCAAATATGGTTTTTAGCAGAGAAAAGCTATTAGATAGTGTATGGGGTGTAGACAACATCAATGTAGAAATAAGAACAGTTGATGTTCATATTGGTCGATTAAGAAAGGCTCTTAGGATTAAAGGAAAAAAAGATCCTATTAGAACTGTAAGATCTGCAGGATATTCAATTAATCAGATCTCTTAGTAATTACCTAAATTAGTCTTAGTATTTCTTTTTGCGGAAAATTTAACTTTCTTTTTTCTTCTAGTTTCAAGTGGTTGATAGGCAACTTTGGTATGTTCCTCACAATAAACAGAACCTTGAACTCTGTTTAATCCACAAAACCTAAAATTTTCATCTGATGGTTCACCAATTGGCCATTTACAAATTTTTTCTGTTAACATTAAAATATTAATTGGTTTTCCGTCTGAGTTGACAGCAGGCTCGGGCAGAGAAAGTGGTTTTAAATTTTCATTATACCTATCTTTTGAAGAAAAATTTGAAGAAAAATTTGAAGGTTCCCTGTGTCTTATCCTACTTTTTGGTCTTGTTGGGCTAGCTCTTCCAGCTAGGCCCAGTCTATGCACTTTGCCAATTACGGCGTTTCTAGTTACATCACCTAATTCTCTCGCTATTTGACTTGCACTAAGACCTTCACCCCATAATTTTGTTAGTATTTCTACCCTTTCATCGGTCCATGCCATTTTATCTTCTCCCATTAAATATAAAATATATGGTATACATTTTTTCATCGTATACAAGATATAGTTGTTAAAAAAAATAAAAAAATTACACATTTTTAAGAAATAACTTTATTTATTGTCATTATTGTTCAGAATAAGCCCATGTCAGATAATTCTAAATTTCAATGGATACAACCAAGAGACCCTGGTAGAGTAAATTGGTATGGTTTGTGGACTTTATATAAGAAAGAAGTCCAAAGATTCTTTAAAATTTTTTTACAAACAGTAGCTGCGCCAATAGCAACAACTATCTTATTTATGGCAATTTTTACTTTAGCTTTGGGTAATTTGAGGCCAGATATTAGAGGTGTACCATTTATTGAGTTTTTAGCGCCCGGCTTAATAATGATGTCAATTCTACAGCAAGCTTTTAACCATACATCTTCGTCTTTGCTTATATCAAAAATTCAAGGGAATATAGTTGATATTCTCATGCCACCCATATCTGCAGGCGAAATGAATGTTGCAATTTCACTTGGAGGTGTAACTAGGGGTATTGTAGTTGCACTAGTTTCTTTACCTTGTATTCATTTCTTATTTGTAGAGCTCAGTATTTTTCATACCTGGGCGATAATATACTATTCAGTTTCGGGATCCTTATTCTTATCATTGCTTGGTATAATCACTGGTATTTGGTCGGAAAAATTTGATCACTTAGGAACTATAACTAATTTTATTATTGTACCTTTATCATTCTTATCTGGAACATTTTATTCAGTAGATAGAATGCCTGAATTTGCAAGGATATTAATAGACTATAATCCATTTTTTTACATAATTGATGGCTTCCGATATGGCTTTATTGGTTCATCCGATAGTTCTATTTTTTTTGGTGTTATATTTATTCTTATTCTGAATATTTTTCTTTGGGTTTTAAGTTTATTTTTATTAAAAAAAGGTTGGAGGTTGAAGACTTAGTAAAAAGATAGTAGTAGGAAAAAATTATTTATTTTTTAAATTTGAGAATGACATGAATAGTTCAGTAATGAATACCTATAATCGTTATCCAGTTTCTTTTAGGGAAGGAAATGGAGCATGGCTAACTTCCTTAGATAATAAAAAATTTTTAGATTTTTCTTCTGGTATTGCTGTTAATATTCTTGGTCATAATCATCCTGAGATCAATAAGACCTTTGAAATGCAGGCAAATAAAATTTGGCACGTTTCAAACTTGTACACTATCCCTGAGCAAGAATTGCTAGCAAAAAAATTATGTGAGTTAAGTTTTGCTGAGAAAGTTTTCTTTTGTAACTCTGGCGCAGAAGCAGTTGAGGGTGCTATTAAAATAGCCAGAAAATTTCAATCTTTTAAAGGTAGTATTGAGAGAAATGAAATTATTACTTTTAAGAACTCTTTTCATGGTAGAACATTAGCAACACTTGCGGCCGCTTCCAATTCACTTCATACAGAGGGCTTTAATCCTATACCTGATGGTTTTGTGAATATACCCTTAGACGAAAACATCTTAAAAAAAACTATTTCAGATAAGACGGCTGGAATTTTAATTGAGCCTGTACAAGGTGAGGGAGGAATAAATCCTGTTTCAAATGAATTTTTGGTTTTTATAAGAAAATTATGTGACGAGAATAAAATTTTAATGATCCTTGATCAGGTTCAGTGCGGGATGGGTCGAACTGGTAAATTATTTTCTCATGAATGGTCAGGTATAGAGCCAGATATAGTTACTCTCGCAAAAGGTTTGGGTGCAGGTTTCCCAATTGGTGCAGTACTAGCTTCTGAGGAAGCCTCAAAAGGAATGCAACAGGGAAGCCATGGTTCGACTTTTGGAGGTAATCCAGTTGGATGTTCAATTGCTTTAAAAGTAATAGAACTTATCGAAAAAGAAGAAATTTTGAATAATGTAACAAGACTTTCAGGTATTCTTATTTGCGAATTAGAAAAATTGGTTGAAAAGCATCATAATAAAATTTCTGGTGTTAGAGGTAAGGGCTTAATCATCGGGGTTGAGTGCATTGAAAAGAATTCTGTTATCACTGACCTAGCTTTCCAAAATGGCTTATTACTTGTAAATGCTGCTAACAATGTTATCAGATTTTTACCACCTTTAAATATATCTGAAAATGAAGTCATGGAAGCTATAAAAAAATTCGACGAAACATTATCAAATTTAGATATATAGTATATGGTTTAACATGACCGAAAAAATTCGACATTTTATTGATCTAGATTATTTTTCTAAAATTGATTTTAGAAATCTCCTGAACAGTTGCCATCAAAGAAAAAATTCTAAAATAAGAAATGGAAAGGCGGAGATTGATGATGATGCTTCTGCACAAGATAAAATACTCGCCATGATTTTTGAAAAACCATCAACAAGAACAAGGTTTTCTTTTGAAACAGCTATGTATCAATTAGGAGGTAAATCAATTGTTATAAATTCAAAAGACATGCAGCTAAATAGGGGAGAGACTATTTCAGATACTGCCAAAGTGTTATCAAGATATGTCGATATTGTAATGTTAAGAACAAATGAGCATTCATCTATATTAGACTTTTCTGTATCTTCATCCGTACCTGTCATTAACGGTTTATCTGATCTTTCTCACCCATGTCAGGTTGTTGCAGATTTGATGACCTTTGAAGAAATTTTAGGCCCAATTGAAAGTAAAGTGGTTACCTGGTTTGGCCCCGGTAACAATATGACGCATAGCTGGATTCATGCTGCCTCATTGCTTGATTTTGAATTAAGGATCTGTGCTCCAGGTGATTATTTACCTAATTCAGCTATTGTTGAAAAAGCTAAAAATGAGGGTGCTAAGATTTTAGAAACTGATGATCCTAAAAAAGCAGCTACTGGTTCTAATTGTATTGTAACTGATACTTGGTTCTCTATGGGGGATAAGGAGGATAGTTCTAAAAGAGAAGTTTTGAGTGAATTTAAAGTGACAAATAAATTAATTTCATTGGCTGATGATAAAGTAATTTTTCTTCACTGCCTGCCAGCACATAGAGGTGAAGAGGTTGATTCTGAAGTAATTGATGGGCCACATTCATATGTATGGGATGAAGCCGAAAACAGATTACATGCTCAAAAGGGCATAATCGATTGGTGCCTAAAGAGCAATTAATCTATCTCCAAAAAGACTTATTAAAAATCACAATTAATGTAAGGAACTCAAGCCTACCAGCAAGCATTCCAAAAGAGAGCAACCATTTTGCTATTTCAGGAATTTGACTAAAACTATAAGCTGGACCGATTACTTGACCAAGACCAGGTCCAACATTTGATATCGATGTTGCAGCTGCAGAAAACGCGGTCAAAAGATCTAGCCCTGTAAAACTTAAAAGAATAGATAGAACTATAAAAGTTAGTATAAAAATGAAAAGAAAAGTTATGACAGATTGAGTAATTTCAGGACTTAAATGCTCACCATTATATCTTTTATTGACCACTCTGTTAGGGCTAATAAGTTTTGAAATCATCTCTTTCGAGTTGTTAAATACTATTTGCAGTCTAAAAATTTTCACACCACATGTAGTTGAACCTGCACATCCACCGATAAAAGTAATAAAGAGAAAAAGAAGAATTATTGGTGTTCCCCAGTCATTATAATTAGTACTTGTAAATCCAGTCCCTGTTAAAATTGAGGTAACGTTGAATAATGAGTATCTTAAAATCTCTGTAAAGGTAAAATTGCTTGTAAGAAAAAGGTAAAAAACAACAATTAGAATGGAAACTACTAATATTTTAAAAAATCCTTGAACTTGTTGATCTCCTATTAAATCTTTTGGCTTACCTCTTATTGCCTTTAGATACAAAACAAATGGAAGGCTTGCTAAAATCATAAATAAAATAGTTAAAGCTTCAAGATTAACATTATTATAGCTTCCAATAGATCCTGATTTTGATGAAAAGCCACCTGTTGCAATAGTAGTCATCGCATGAACCACAGAATCAAAGAAAGTAAGTCCTGAAAAAATAAATGCAATGGCACAGATAACCGATAGGGTAATATAGAGAACAGATATTTCTGCTGCTATTCTTGCAGCTTTGGGTAATATTTTCTCTGATGTATCAGAACTTTCTAATCTGAATAATTGCATTCCACCAACCCCAAGTCTTGGAAGAATTGATATTGCGCTTACAATAATTCCTATTCCACCCAGCCATTGAAGAATCGCTCTCCAAAGAATTATTCCTCTTGATGAATTCTCGATATCATTAATTATTGTTGAACCGGTTGTTGTTAATCCAGAAACTGACTCAAAAAAAGCATCTGTTACACTAAAATTTTGAGTTGATGTTATGAAGGGTAGTGATGCAAAGATTGATAAAGAAAACCAACTTAATACTACCAACATAAAAGCACTTTTTACCTCAATCTTAATAGTATTCCCTCTATTCATTAAAATAAAAGATATGCCCATGAAGAAGGTAAAGACACTACTTACAAAAAAACCAGTCCAATTTTGATTTCCTTCGAAGAAATCTAATAGACCTGGTATGAGCATAGCAAAAGATAGCCATAAAAGGAAAATTCCAATTACTGATACTATTGGCTGTATAATAATAGATGCTGTTTTCATTTTTTTATTATATACCTATTTAATATCATTATATACGAACTTATGATCTTATATTAGATTAGAAAATATATTCTTTTTGGATATTTTTACTTTGAGATATTTAAAACTATGAGCAAAAAAAAATCACCCGACTTATTTTTAGATAGTAATTCTGAAGAAGCTGAATTTAAAGGTGCCCCTGGTCAAAAGATTTCTCTTTCAGGAATTCTTCCTGGTCAAATAATACGAAATATGATTGAAAATGGCGAGATATGGTCTCAAGGAAATATTTTAGAAGAACAAATCCAGCCTGCCAGTCTTGATTTAAGATTGAGTGATATAGCCTACAGAATTAGGGCAAGTTTTCTTCCTTCCGAAGGCTCTGTTCAGGAAAAGTTGGCAGAACTAGCTCTTCACAAAATTGATATTTCAGATGGAGCTGTTTTGGAAACTGGATGTGTATATTTGGTACCTTTAATGGAGGCGCTATCTCTTCCTGAAAGAATAAAAGCCATCTCAAACCCAAAAAGCTCTACCGGAAGAGTTGATGTTTTTACTAGGTTGATTTGTGATGGTAGCCATGAATTTGATAAGGTTCCAGGTGGGTATAAAGGTCATCTTTGGTTAGAGATATCTCCAAGAACTTTTCCAGTAATCGTTAGACAAGGTACACGATTAAATCAAATGAGATTTAGAAGGGGTAATACAAAAAGCTCAGACAAAGAATTAAAAAAACTACATATCGAGGATAATATTGTTTTTAATGGAAAGGCCGATATTGCAGAAGGATTAGCTGTTTCTGTTAATTTAAAGGCTGCAAATGAAGACAGTATAGTTGGCTACAAAGCAAAAAGACACGCTGGTTTAATTGATTTGGATAAACCAAATAAATATAAAATTGCCAAATTTTGGGATCCTGTTTTTATGAATGATGAAAGTAGAATAATTTTAGATCCAGGAGAGTTTTATATTCTAGCATCTCATGAGTCTATTGCGGTACCACCAAGTCATGCTGCTGAGATGGTTCCATTTAATCCATCAATTGGAGAATTCAGAGTTCATTATGCTGGTTTTTTTGATCCAGGTTTTGGACATGGCTCTTCTGATGGTGAAGGTTCAAAAGCTGTTTTAGAGGTTCGTGGATATGATGTTCCTTTTATTTTGGAACATAATCAAATAGTTGGAAGATTGATATACGAGAAGCTTACAGAGTTTCCTGAGAAATTTTATGGATCATCAATTGGTTCAAATTATCAAAAACAAAACCTTCGATTGTCAAAGCACTTTATTCAAGACTAAGTATTTACTTATTTTACTATGGTTAAAGATCTTGATATTTAAATTTTATTGAATGTTTGATAGATGTTGTTTCGAGAGCATCTAATTCAAATGAGTTTTCAAATAATTCAAGCAACCTATAACTTTCTTCACTTACTTCAAGATCTGCCATCATAATTTCAATAGCTAAAATATAGGCTGTTTTTTTTAGATTTGAATTTTCTTCTAAGCTATCTCCTATAAGATCAACAATGTTTTCAACATTAGGCTCAGATTTAATAACTTCCATACTTTCAATAATTTTTTTTGACAAATGATCGTTATTACTGTTTTCAAATACTGGCAAAGTGGTAAAAAGATAATTAATTACCTTTAATTCTTTATCAGTGATATCACCAGATACCGCAGCAGATAGAGTCATGGTATAAATAAGACTATCAATAGGATCGAGATTATTCATGAATAAATCTTTAATAGCTGATGCATTAGAAAGCAAGTCGTGGCCTTTTGAAGAAGCAAAAAAAATTTTAAAGCGTATTGGGGATAATAAAAAAAATATTATTTTCGAAACAGGTTATGGACCTTCAGGATTACCGCATATTGGAACTTTTGGTGAAGTTGCTAGAACCTCAATGGTAAGATTTGCTCTTAATGTCTTAAATCCAGATTTAAAGTCAAAAATTATATGTTTTTCAGATGATATGGATGGTTTAAGGAAGGTTCCGGACAATATACCTAATAAAGAAATTTTAGAAAATAATCTCGAAAAACCTCTATCAAGTATTCCAGATCCTTATGGGGAGTTTAAAAGTTATGCTGATCACAATAATAATTTACTACGAAATTTTTTAGATAGATTTAATTTTGATTATGAATTCATGAGTGCATCTGAACAGTATTTATCCGGAAGATTTGATGAGACATTAATAGATATTTTGAATAATTATGACTCTATTCAAAATATAAT
>CEPL01106274.1_pt1 | contig 28070 bp, 26 predicted proteins | sample 530541 | NCBI WGS metagenome assembly CEPL01 (sample SAMEA2620339, study PRJEB7988) | marine metagenome | biome: marine biome (ENVO:00000447); feature: surface water layer (ENVO:00002042); material: "saline water (ENVO:00002010), including plankton (ENVO:xxxxxxxx)" | depth 5 m
TTGGTTTAGGGTATGCGTATAATTTCGTGATATTTATAAACTTATATGCAAACCCTGGTTCAAATACTTCATCAAAAAATATTTCCATTCTTGGTGTTAATCTAAACCACCATACAGGTGAAACTATATATAACCTATTTGACCAGCTGACCAGCTTTTTGTATGATTCAATTAATTTATTTCTTGGTCTTGTAAAACTATCCCTGTATAAATCAATAATCTTTATTTTTTGAGTGGTGTCATCAGATAAATTCTTTTTGATTGTTTTAAAAATACCATTGTAGCAAAATGAATTTTGGTCTGGGTGACCTATGACTATTAAATTGTTCACTCAATAATATTAACCAAAGCTGATGCCAAACTTTGCACGGTTTTTGAATTTATCAATGTATGAGAAAATTCTTAATAACTTATTATCCAATTATTCTAGCTTTTATTTCATTTCTATTGTCTGTTTCGTTATGGTTTTCTGGATATAAGCTTGAAGGAATTTTTGTTGGGATTTGGGTTCCTTCTATACTGTCTTTCTCGATCGCAATAAGGCAAAGAAGAAGTGATTCTAAGCAAAAATAAGATGGACAAATTAATATTCATTGTAGGTTTTATAATATTTTCAATTTATCTTGGTTGTTTAGTGTATGTTATTTCAACTCAAAACAAAATACAACAAACTCTAGAAGATGAAGATCCAGAACTTAAAAATTAAACTACTAATTTTATTTGTCATCTATTCATGTCAATTTGAAAAGTATGAAGCTTTTGCTGAAGAAAAACCATTAGCTGAATGTGTTGATGGACATGCAAAGTTTGTTGTTGATGATGTTGAGTATGAGTATGAGTGTGATAATTATGATTTAGTTGGATATATTTCTTTAGAGAAAATGGAAGCTGAATCTGGAAACGATTGTTGGGGATGGACTGATCCACTAACTAAAAAAGAATATGCATTAATGGGATTAGATAATGGTACAGCTATAATCGACATAAGTAGACCAACTAAACCAAAATATCTCGGGAAAATTCCTACTGAAACATTTCCTAGTTCATGGCGAGATTTGAAAATTTTTGACAACCATGTTTACATTGTAAGTGAAGCTGAGAATCATGGAATGCAAGTTTATGATTTAGAACAGCTCAGAGTAATTAATGATTTTCAAAATCTAACACCATCGTTTGTCTATACAAATTACGGTAGTGCACACAATATTGCCATCAATACACAAACTGGATATGCATATACTGCAGGAATTGGCAGCTCGAGTAACCCGGTTGGTATATATGCTTTAAATATTAATGATCCAATTGATCCAAAACTTGAACTAGAATATCCTGATTTTGGCTATTCGCATGATGCTCAAATAGTAAATTATATTGGGCCAGATTCCGACCATTATGGAAAAGAAATATATGTTGGAAGTAATGAAAACAAAGTTGTGTTTGTTGATGTTACTGATAAATCTAACCCGAAATTAATTAGTGAATTTTTTTATGATCATCAATACACTCATCAATCATGGTTAACTGAAGATCATTCTTTTGCTTTGTTAGGTGATGAATTAGATGAGTTAGATTTGACCTCTAATCCTATTGTGTTGAAAGAGAATGTGAAAACTCGAACTGTTATTATAGACATTAGAGATTTGGATAATCCAATTTTACATTTCAATTATATTTCAGATACTAAAGCTATTGATCACAATGGGTATGTTAAAGGCTCAAAATTTTATTTGGCAAGCTACACCTCAGGATTAAGAGTTATCGACATTTCTAATATTCAGCAAAAAAATATTGTAGAAGTTGGTTATTTTGATACTCATAAAGATGATGGTCATAGTCATGACATTAGAGTTGAATTTAGTAATAGAAAATCAGATCCTGGTGAGCATATTGGTAAAAAAGGGCAAGAAATAGATGCTTTTAACGGAGCCTGGAGTGTTTATCCATTTTTCAACAGTGAAAATATCATAATAAGTGACATTAACTCGGGTCTTTTTATTGTAAAAAAATCAAATTAGCAAAAATAAAATATACCTCGAGTAAATATTTTTTTTAAAAAATGATAATATTATGATATTTTTTATTATAAATTATTATATTTGCGCGCATTTAAAAACCTAAAAAATCTAAAAATATGGCTAAGGAAACTTTCGATCGCTCCAAACCCCACCTAAATATTGGTACTATTGGACACGTAGATCATGGTAAAACAACTCTTACTGCCGCTATTACAACTGTATTAGCTAAGCAAGGTCTTTCTGAGACAAAAAGTTTTGATCAGATTGACAATGCTCCGGAAGAAAAAGAGAGAGGTATTACTATCAACACATCACATGTTGAATATCAAACTGCAAACAGACACTACGCTCACGTAGACTGTCCTGGTCACGCAGATTATGTAAAGAATATGGTAACTGGTGCTGCTCAAATGGATGGAGCAATTTTAGTTGTTGCTGCAACTGATGGACCAATGCCACAAACAAGAGAACACATCCTGTTAGGAAGACAAGTCGGTATTCCAAAAATTGTAGTATTCTTAAACAAAGCTGATCAAGTAGATGATGAAGAGTTATTAGAATTAGTTGAAATGGAAGTTAGAGATTTATTGAACTTCTATGAATACGATGGTGATAACGGTCCTGTTGTCTTAGGATCTGCACTTGGAGCTTTAAATGGTGAAGAGAAATGGGTAAATACTGTTACTGAACTAATGGAAGCAGTTGATACTTGGATTGAATTACCTAAAAGAGATGTAGAAAAAGACTTTTTAATGCCAATTGAGGATGTTTTCTCAATTACAGGTAGAGGTACTGTAGCAACTGGTAGAATTGAAACTGGTGTTGCCAATACTAATGATGTAGTAGATATTATCGGTATGGGTGCTGAAAAACTATCCTCAACTATTACTGGTGTTGAAATGTTTAGAAAAATATTAGATAGAGGTGAAGCTGGTGATAATGTCGGTATCCTTTTAAGAGGAATTGAAAAAACTGAGATTAGAAGAGGTATGGTAATTACTAAACCAGGTTCTGTTAAGCCGCATGCTAAATTTAAGGCTGAGGTTTATATCTTAAAAAAAGAAGAGGGTGGTAGACACACTCCATTCCACAATAACTACAGACCTCAGTTTTATGTGAGAACAACTGATGTTACTGGAAATATTGAGCTTCCAAATGGAGTAGAAATGGTAATGCCTGGTGATAACTTAACTATTACAGTTGAATTAATTCAGCCAATTGCTTGTAGCGTTGGTTTGAGATTTGCTATCCGTGAGGGTGGTAGAACTGTTGGAGCTGGCCAGGTAACTGAAATTTTAGATTAATATTATTTTATTTGAGCGGGTGATTTTAGCTCGCTCAGGTAATATGGTTGACAGGTAAGACTCACAACACACGGGTTTAGCTCAGTTGGTAGAGCACTGGTCTCCAAAACCAGGTGTCGGGAGTTCGAGTCTCTCAACCCGTGCAATTTTAAAATATGGGAAGCATTATTAACTACATAAAGGATTCATTTAGTGAACTTAGAGACCATGTAACGTGGACTCCTCTAATAGAGCTACAATCTAAAACACTAGTAGTATTAGTCTTCTCTGTGATATTTGCTTTAATTATTTGGTTAGCAGATACAGTATTAGGTGAGATCTTTGAACTTTATTTTCAATTTGTATAATTATGGCTGATGTTGCTGAAAAGAAATGGTATGTGATCAGAGGAATTAGTGGTCAAGAAAATAAGATTAAAGACTACATTGAAGGTGAAATTATTAGACTCAATATATCATCTCATGTAGAGGATGTTATTGTTCCAACGCAAAAGGTTATACAAATTCGTAATGGTAAAAAGACAAGTAAGGAAAAAGTTTATTTTCCCGGTTATATCATGATTAAAGCTAATCTTACTGGTGAAATTCCACACATAATTAGGTCTTTTCCAAATATTTTAGGTTTTTTAGGTGAAACTAAAGGAGGGGATCCAGTTCCGTTAAGACCAACTGAAGTTAGTAGGATGCTTGGTAAAGTTGATGAACTGTCGATGGAAGGTGAAAATATTGCTATTCCATTTACAGTAGGTGAAAATATTAAAGTAATCGATGGACCTTTTAATGGCTTCAATGGAAATATTGAAAAAGTTAATGAGGAAAAGAGAAAACTTGAAGTAATGGTAAAAATATTTGGCAGGAAAACACCTTTGGAGTTATCCTACATGCAAGTTGAAAAAATATAAGTGTTACATATAAATCATTTTTAAGAAGCTTCCAATCTTAGAAATAAATTTTTTATAAATGGCAAAAGAAGTACAAAAGGTTTTAAAATTACAAATTAGAGGCGGTGCTGCAAATCCATCACCACCTGTAGGTCCTGCTTTAGGAGCCGCGGGTGTAAATATTATGGAGTTTTGTAAGCAGTTTAATGCAAGAACTCAAGATAAACCAGGAAAAATTGTTCCTGTTGTTATTTCTGTTTTTGCTGATAAATCCTTTGAGTTTGTAATTAAAACACCACCTGCAGCTGCTCAGCTGCTGGAAGCGGCAAAAGTAAAGAAAGGATCTGGTGAACCAAATAGAAATAAAGTTGCATCTGTTTCTTGGGAACAGATCAAAGTTATTGCTGAAGATAAAATGGTTGATCTGAATGCATTTACAGTTGAATCTGCTATGAAAATGATTGCTGGAACTGCTAGATCAATGGGGTTAAATGTAAAAGGACAAGCTCCTTTCTAATTTATTTATATGGCTAAATTGACAAAAAATAGAAAAGATTCTTTATTAAAGTTTGACAAGGATAAGTTGTATAGTTTAGAAGAAGCGTCTAATATAATTAAAGATTTTTCATCACTTAAATTTGATTCATCTGTTGATATCGCTGTTAACTTAGGTGTTGATCCTAAAAAAGCTGATCAAAATGTTAGAGGAGTTGTAAAACTTCCAAACGGAACAGGTAAAGATGTTAAAGTTCTTGCACTAGTCACGCCTGAAAAGGAGGATGAAGCTAAAAAAGCGGGAGCTGATCTTGTTGGATTAGATGAATATATCAAGAAAATTCAAGGTGGATGGACTGATATCGATGTGATAATTACTATGCCTAGCATCATGGGTAAGTTGGGACCCCTAGGAAAAGTTTTAGGACCCAGAGGATTAATGCCTAATCCAAAAACTGGTACTGTCACAATGAATGTTGGTAAGGCTGTTGAAGAAGTAAAAGCAGGAAAGATTGATTTTAAAGTTGAAAAAAATGGAATAGTACATGTTTCAATTGGTAAAATTTCTTTTGATTCTGATAAAATATTAGATAATGCAAGAGAAGTTCTTAACCATCTTGTTAAAATCAAACCTTCATCATCAAAGGGTGTTTACATGAAAAGTATTTCTATGTCCAGTACTATGAGTCCTGGTATAAAAATTGACACTAATACTATTTAATATGACTAGAGAAGAAAAAGCGAATATAATTCAAAATATAAAAACCGATTTAGATGATAGTTCATCTATTTATATTACTGATTGCTCTGGTCTAGATGCTATAGCCACATCTAAATTACGTAGAGCATGCTTTAAGTCTAACATCAGACTCTCCATTGTTAAAAATACATTTTTAACAAGAGCAATGGAGGAGGGTGATAAGGATTTTGGGGATTTAAAATCAGTATTGAAAGGGAATACAGCTTTAATGTATTCTGAAGTTGGAAATGCGCCAGCTAAGGTTATAAAAGATTTTAGAAAAAAATCTGAAAAACCAATTTTAAAAGGTGCATTTGTTGAGGAGTCGATCTATTTAGGTGATGATTTACTTGAAACATTAGTAGATATTAAGTCTAAAGAAGAATTGTTAGGTGAAGTAATTTCACTTCTTCAATCACCAGCTAAAAACTTAATTTCCGCTCTAAAATCGAGTGGATCAACTATCAGTGGTGTTCTTAAGACGCTTTCTGAAAAAAATGAAAATAATTAATAAAATAACTTAAATAATATAAAATGGCAGATTTAAAAGATTTTGCAGAAAAATTAGTAAACTTAACAGTGAAGGAAGTTAATGAGCTTGCTGATATTCTTAAAGAAGAGTACGGTATCGAGCCTGCAGCTGCAGCTGCAGTTGTTGCTGGACCTGCAGCCGGAGGCGGCGGAGAAGCAGCTGGTGAAGAACAATCAGAATTCACTGTTGTATTAAAAGCAGCTGGTGGTTCAAAATTAGCAGTTGTTAAACTAGTTAAAGAACTTACTGGATTAGGTTTAAAAGAAGCTAAAGAACTTGTTGATAATGCGCCAAGTAACATCAAAGAAGGTGTAGCTAAAGATGAAGCTGAAGGGTTAAAATCATCTTTAGAAGAAGCTGGTGCTGAGGTTGAGTTAAAGTAGTAAAACTACTTAGCTCAATCCTTTATTTCAGGAGAGTCCTGATCAATTGTTCTTTAACTTAACTTAAATTTAATGAGTATATCAAACAGAATTAACTTTGCATCTTCATCAGACGGTTTAGAATATCCAGATTTCTTAGATATTCAAATCAAGTCTTTTAAAGATTTTTTTCAGTTAGAAACTAAATCTGACGAAAGAAGTGATGAAGGTCTATATAAAACTTTTTTAGAAAACTTTCCAATATCAGATGCTAGGAACCAATTTGTTTTAGAGTTTCTCGATTACTTTGTTGATCCCCCTAGATACAGTGTTCATGAGTGCATAGAAAGAGGTCTAACTTACAGCGTTCCGCTCAAAGCTAGATTGAAATTGTATTGTACAGATCCTGAACATGAGGATTTTGAAACTATTGTACAAGATGTATATCTAGGCGTTATACCTTACATGACGTCTAGTGGAACATTCATTATTAATGGTGCCGAAAGAGTTGTTGTTTCACAGTTGCACAGGTCACCTGGAGTTTTCTTTGGTCAATCTTTTCATGCTAATGGAACAAAATTATATTCCGCCAGAGTAATTCCTTTTAAAGGCTCATGGATTGAGTTTGCTTCAGATATCAATGGGGTAATGTATGCCTACATTGATAGAAAAAAGAAGTTACCAGTAACAACACTTCTTAGATCAATTGGTTATGAAAGAGATAAAGACATTCTTGAAATTTTCGGTCTTGCTGAAGAAATTAAAGCAACAAAAGCGAACTTAAAGAAAGTAATAGGGAGAAAGCTAGCGGCAAGAGTTCTCAACACTTGGTTTGAAGATTTTGTTGACGAAGATACTGGAGAAGTTATTTCAATTGAAAGAAATGAAGTTGTGTTAGATAGAGATACTGTTATTGAAAAGGAAAATATTGAAGTTATTATTGAAACTAATGCAAAGACAATTCTTCTTAATAAAGAAGAAGGTGATGGTAATGAATATTCTGTTATTTTAAATACATTACAAAAAGATCCTACGAATTCTGAGAAGGAGGCAGTTGAACATATTTATAGACAACTTAGAAACGCTGAACCACCTGATGAAGAGACGGCTAGAGGAATTATAGACAAATTATTTTTTTCCGATCAGAGATATAATCTTGGAGAAGTTGGTAGGTATAGAATGAATAAGAAGCTCGGTCTTGATGTAGACATGGAGAATCTTGTTTTGACCAAAGATGATATCATTACCATTATTAAGTTTTTAATCGAGTTAATAAACTCAAAAGCTGAAATTGATGACATTGATCACCTTTCAAACAGAAGAGTTAGAACTGTAGGTGAGCAGCTATCATCACAATTTGGAGTTGGGCTTTCAAGAATGGCTCGTACAATCAGAGAAAGAATGAATGTCAGAGATAATGAGGTGTTTACTCCAATTGATCTGATTAATGCAAAAACATTGTCTTCAGTGATTAATACCTTTTTTGGTACAAACCAACTTTCGCAATTTATGGATCAAACAAATCCATTAGCTGAGTTAACTCATAAAAGAAGACTTTCAGCTTTGGGGCCTGGTGGTTTATCTAGAGAAAGAGCTGGTTTTGAAGTAAGAGATGTACATTACACTCACTATGGAAGGTTATGTCCAATCGAAACACCTGAAGGACCTAACATTGGATTAATTTCATCACTTAGTGTATTTGCTAAGGTGAATAATCTTGGTTTCATAGAAACACCTTACAGGGAAGTTAATGACGGAGTTATAGATATTAAAAATTATAAGTACCTATCTGCTGAAGAAGAAGAAGGTAAATTAATTACGCAAGCAAATATTGAAAAAGGAAAAAATGGTAAAATATTAGCTGACAAAGTAATAGCTCGGCTTGAAGCAGATTATCCTGTAGTAAGTCCTAAAGATGTAAATTATATTGATGTTGCACCTAATCAAATTGCATCAATTTCTGCTTCATTAATTCCTTTTTTAGAGCATGATGATGCTAATAGAGCTCTAATGGGTTCAAATATGATGCGTCAATCTGTACCATTAATGAAACCTGAATCTCCAATTGTTGGAACAGGTTTAGAAAATCAAGTTGCATCCGATTCAAGAGTATTATTAAATGCAGATAAAGATGGTATTGTTACTTACGTTGATTCTCAAAAAATCACTATAAAGTATAAGATGAATGAAGATGAAAAACTTACCTCTTTTGATTCTGATGAAAAAACATACTCCCTAATTAAATTCAGAAAAACAAACCAAGGGACATGTATTAATCTTAAGCCAATTGTAAAAAAAGGTGATAAGATAGTCAAAGGACAAGTTCTTTGTGAGGGTTATGCAACATCAGATGGTGAGTTGGCATTAGGTAGAAACCTAAAAGTTGCTTTCATGCCATGGAAAGGTTACAATTTTGAGGATGCTATTGTTATTTCTGAAAAAGTTGTAAGAGATGATTATTTTACATCGATTCACATAGATGAATACTCTATTGATGTTCGAGATACTAAATTAGGTATGGAGGAATTAACAAGTGATATTCCTAATGTTAGTGAAGAAGCTACTAGTGACCTTGATGAAAATGGAATGATCCGAATTGGTGCAGAAGTAAAAGCAGGTGATATTTTGATTGGAAAAATTACACCGAAAGGTGAATCAGATCCTACACCTGAAGAAAAGCTTTTAAGAGCTATTTTTGGTGATAAAGCAGGTGATGTAAAGGATGCATCACTTAAAGCTTCTCCCTCCTTGAAAGGAATCGTAATTGATAAAAAACTGTTTGAAAGAACAATTAAAGATAAAAGAAGAAGAGCGGATGATAAAGAATTGTTGAAACAGCTTGAGATCAAATATGATTTTCAGTTTAGTGAATTAAAATCCATTTTGGTTGATAAACTTTACAAAATTTTGAGTGGAAAGACTTGTCAAGGAATTTTTAATGATTTAGGAGAAGAAGTAATTCCTAAAGGAAAAAAATATTCACAAAAAATATTAAACGAGGTAGATGATTATATTCATTTAACAGAAACTAAATGGAGTGTAGACTCAAAAACCACTGAAATGGCTTCTACATTATTACATAACTACAGAATCAAAGAAAATGATTTACAAGGTATGTTAAGAAGAGAGAAGTTTACAATTTCTGTAGGAGATGAATTACCTGCAGGGGTAATGAAACTAGCTAAGGTTTATATTGCCAAAAAAAGAAAATTAAAAGTTGGTGATAAAATGGCTGGTAGGCATGGGAATAAAGGAATTGTTGCCAGAATTGTCAGACAAGAAGATATGCCATTTTTGGAAGATGGAACACCTGTTGATATTGTTCTTAATCCGCTTGGTGTACCATCAAGAATGAATATTGGTCAGATCTATGAAACCGTTCTTGGTTGGGCTGGTCTAAACCTTGGTAAAAAATTCTCAACTCCAATTTTTGATGGTGCTACTTTAGATCAAATTAATGAATTGACTGATGAAGCAGGTGTTCCTAGATTTGGTCATACCTACTTATATGACGGTGGTACTGGAGAAAAGTTTGATCAACCAGCCACGGTTGGCGTAATATATATGCTAAAATTAGGTCACATGGTTGAGGATAAAATGCACTCAAGATCTATTGGTCCTTACTCATTAATTACTCAGCAACCTCTTGGTGGTAAGGCTCAATTTGGTGGACAAAGATTTGGTGAAATGGAAGTTTGGGCTCTAGAAGCTTACGGTGCATCCAGCACATTACAGGAAGTTTTAACAATTAAATCAGATGATGTAATTGGAAGAGCTAAAGCATATGAAGCAATTGTAAAAGGTGAAAAAATGCCTGATGCAGGATTGCCTGAATCATTTAATGTTTTAATGCATGAATTAAAAGGACTAGGATTAGATATTAGATTAGAAGAATAAATACAAAATCATTTATGGAAATTAACAAAACAAAAAAATTTAATAAAATCTCTATTGGTTTAGCATCTCCCGAATCAATTTTATCTGCTTCAAGAGGAGAGGTTTTAAAGCCTGAAACTATTAATTATAGAACTCATAAGCCTGAAAGAGATGGACTATTTTGTGAAAGAATTTTTGGTCCTGTTAAAGATTATGAGTGTGCTTGTGGAAAATATAAGAGGATTAGATATAAGGGAATTATCTGTGATAGATGTGGAGTTGAAGTAACTGAAAAAAAAGTAAGAAGAGACAGAGTAGGACATATTAATTTAGTTGTTCCTGTTGCTCACATATGGTATTTTAAATCACTTCCAAACAAAATCGGTTATTTGTTAGGATTACCAACCAAGAAATTGGACATGATAATATATTACGAAAGATATGTTGTTGTTCAACCAGGTCTTGCTGTTGACCCTGAAGGTAATCCCCTTAATAAAATGGATTTTCTAACCGAGGAGGAATATTTAAATATTATGGAAGCACTTCCTCAGGAAAATCAATTTTTGGAAGACAGTGACCCAAATAAATTTATTGCCAAAATGGGAGCTGAGTGTTTAATTGAATTACTTTCTAGGATTGATTTAGATGAACTTTCATATGAACTCAGACATAAGGCAAATAATGAAACTTCAAAACAAAGAAAAACTGAGGCTTTAAAAAGATTACAAGTAGTTGAATCATTTAGAGAAGGAAATGATAACAGAGAGAATAAGCCAGAATGGATGATATTAAAAGCAATTCCTGTTATTCCACCTGAATTAAGACCATTAGTTCCACTTGATGGTGGTAGGTTTGCTACCTCCGATTTAAATGACTTATACAGAAGAGTTATTATTAGAAATAATAGACTTAAAAGATTGGTGGAAATCAAAGCTCCTGAAGTTATTTTAAGAAATGAGAAAAGAATGCTTCAAGAATCAGTTGATTCACTATTTGATAATACTAGAAAATCATCTGCTGTGAAAACTGAAGCTAACAGACCTCTAAAATCGCTTTCAGATTCGTTAAAAGGTAAGCAAGGGAGATTTAGACAAAATCTGTTAGGTAAGCGTGTTGATTATTCTGCAAGATCTGTTATCGTTGGAGGACCAACCCTGAAACTTTATGAATGTGGAATTCCAAAGGATATGGCAGCTGAATTATACAAACCTTTCATCGTAAAAAAATTAATTGAGAGGGGAATTGTAAAAACTGTTAAGTCTGCAAAAAAAATAATTGATAAAAGAGAACCAATTGTATGGGATATCTTAGAAAACGTACTAAAAGGCCATCCTGTTCTCTTAAACAGAGCTCCTACATTACATAGATTAGGTATACAAGCTTTTCAACCTCAATTAATTGAAGGTAAGGCTATTCAGGTTCATCCATTAGTTTGTACTGCATTCAATGCTGACTTTGATGGAGATCAAATGGCAGTCCATCTTCCATTGGGTCCTGAGGCAATATTAGAAGCTCAATTACTTATGTTAGCTTCTCACAACATTCTAAATCCAGCGAATGGTTCACCAATTACTGTTCCATCTCAGGATATGATTTTAGGTCTGTATTATATGACTAAAAAGAAAATATCAACTAAGGACAACCCGGTTAAAGGTGAGGGTTTAATTTTTTATTCATCTGAAGAAGTTAATATAGCATTTAATGAAAATAAAGTTGATTTGAATGCTGCAATTAAAGTTAGAGTAAAAGATTTAAATGATTCTGGAGAATTAGAAACTAAGCTAATTGAAACTACTGTAGGTAGAGTTTTGTTTAATGAGGTTGTTCCTGAAAAAGCTGGTTATATTAATAGTGTCCTTAATAAAAAAGCTCTTCGTGGAATTATTGGTAATATTCTCAAAAAAACAAGTGTCCCTGAAACAGCTGAGTTTCTTGATAAGATTAAGGACATGGGTTTCTCCTTTGCGTTCAAAGGAGGCTTATCATTTAGTTTAGGTGATATAATTATCCCAGATGAAAAGAATACGATGGTTGAATCTGCCAATAAAGAAGTTGATGCAATTGTAGCTAATTATAACATGGGATTGATTACTAATAATGAAAGGTATAATCAAGTTATTGACGTTTGGACTTCATCAAATGCTTCACTAACTGAACTTGCTATGAAAAGAATTAGCGAAGATCAGCAAGGTTTTAACTCTGTATATATGATGCTTGACTCTGGAGCAAGAGGTTCGAAAGAACAGATTAGACAGTTGACGGGAATGAGAGGCCTAATGGCTAAACCTAAAAAAGCTAGTTCTGGCGGTGGTGAAATTATTGAAAACCCAATTTTATCTAACTTTAAGGAAGGTTTATCAATATTAGAATATTTTATTTCAACTCACGGTGCTAGAAAAGGTCTTGCGGATACTGCATTAAAAACTGCTGATGCTGGTTATTTAACCAGAAGACTTCATGATGTTGCCCAGGATGTAGTGGTACATTCTGATGATTGTGGTACTTTAAGAGGTGTTACTGTTGAAGCATTAAAGAAAAATGAAGAAATTGTAGAACCATTGGGCGATAGAATTTTAGGAAGAGTTTCTCTTCATGATATTTACAACCCACTAAATGATGAAATTATTGTTAAAGCAGGTCAACAAATTGATGATGATGTAGTTAGATTAATTGAAGAATCCCCTATTGATAAAGTTGAAGTTAGATCTCCTTTAACATGTGAAGCAAAGAGAGGAATTTGTGCAAAGTGTTATGGAAGAAATTTAGCTACTGGTAAAATGGTTCAAATTGGAGAAGCTGTTGGAGTTATTGCTGCTCAATCCATTGGTGAGCCTGGAACCCAGTTAACATTAAGAACATTCCATGTAGGCGGTATTGCAGGTAACATTTCGGAAGAAAATAGTTTGTCTGCAAAATTTGATGGTATTACTGAAATTGAAGATTTAAAAACTGTAAAGTCTAAAGATAATGATGGTAAAACAATTGATTTAGTTTTATCCAGAACTTGTGAAATTAAAATTTTAGATGAAAAAACTGGTGTTGTATTGAGTTCTAATATAATCCCTTATGGATCTTCTGTCTCAGTGAAGAATGGTAAGAAAATTAAAAAAGGTGATGTAATTTGTACTTGGGATCCTTACAACGGTGTTATAATTTCTGAATTTGCTGGTAATGTACAGTATGAAAATATTGAGAAAGGTCTAACTTATCAAGTAGAAATTGATGAACAAACAGGTTTTAAGGAAAAAGTAATTACTGAATCTAGAAACAAAAAACTAATACCTTCCCTTCTAATTAATGATAAAAAAGGCAAGAACTTAATTAACTATAACTTACCTGTTGGAGCTCACTTAATAGTTGATGATGGAGAATCAGTTAATCAAGGAAAAATTCTAGTTAAGATTCCTAGAAAATCAGCCAAGTCTGGTGATATTACTGGAGGTCTTCCAAGAGTTACTGAACTTTTCGAGGCAAGAAATCCTTCCAATCCTGCTGTTGTTAGTGAAGTTGATGGTGTTGTTTCTTTTGGAAAAATAAAAAGAGGTAACCGAGAAATAATTGTTGAAACAAGAAACGGTGATATTAAAAAATACTTAGTTAAACTTTCTAATCAAATTCTGGTTCAGGAAAATGATTTTGTAAAAGCTGGAATGCCTCTTTCTGATGGTTCAATAACCCCTAATGATATTTTAAAGATTAAAGGTCCTTCAGCTGTACAACAATATCTTGTTAATGAGGTTCAAGAAGTTTACAGGCTACAAGGAGTAAAAATAAGTGATAAACATTTTGAAGTTATTATTAGACAAATGATGCAAAAGGTTCAAGTTCAGGATGCTGGTGATACAACATTTTTGGAAAACCAACTTGTTCATAAAAAGGAATTTATTGTCGAAAATGATAATCTGTACGGAAAAAAAGTTATAGAGTCTGCTGGTGATTCCTTAAAATTAAAAGAAGGACAAATAGTTTCTGCAAGAGAGCTAAGAGATGAAAATTCGATTTTAAAAAGAGAAGATAAAAATCTTGTCACTGCTCGTGATGCTGTTAACGCAACGGCAACTCCAATTTTACAGGGAATAACTAGAGCTTCATTGCAAACTAAATCATTTATATCAGCCGCTTCATTCCAAGAAACTACTAAAGTTTTAAATGAAGCTGCAATAAATGGTAAAATAGATTCTTTAGATGGATTAAAAGAGAATGTAATTGTAGGACACAAGATACCTGCTGGTACAGGAAACAGAGAGTTTGATGATGTAATTGTCGGATATACTGACGAATATGAAGAACTTATTGAAAGTAAACGTATAAGGTTTGGTGATGAGTAATGACAATAAAAAGAATATCAATATTGAGCTTGATGAAAACATTTCTCAGGGTTTATATTCAAATCTTGTTGTTGTAAATCACTCACCAACCGAGTTCGTTTTAGACTTTGTAAATATTATGCCTGGGACACCCAAAGCAAAGGTTAAATCTAGAATTATTTTAACTCCAGAGCATACAAAAAAGTTTTTGAAGGCTCTTTCTGATAATTTAGATAAATATGAAACGAACCATGGTCCTGTAAAAGAATTTAAAAAGGAGTTTATTCCTTTAAATTTTGGTCCAAAAGGTGAGGCATAGCTAAAACTCAGATTTCTCATGAAAAACTAACTTATCAAATTTTTGTTTGGTGTGAGCTAGAGTAAACAATGAGTCAGATAAAAAAACCTTTTTGTTTTCCTTATCTAAGGCTATAAATTTCTGTTTTTGTCTAATAAAATCATCTAGTTGTATTTTGTCAGATTTTTTTTCATCAATCCAGCACGCTTTGCTTATACTAATATTTTCATAAGAACATTTTGCACCATACTCATGTTCTAATCTGTATTTTATCACATCAAATTGTAAAACTCCAACTGTACCAATGATCTTTCTGCCATTAATTGTGAGGGTGAATAATTGTGCTACTCCTTCATCCATTAATTGTAAAATACCCTTATTTAATTGTTTTGATTTCATTGGATCCTGATTAATTATGTATTTAAAGTTTTCTGGTGAAAAACTTGGTATTCCTACAAATTCAAGATCTTCACCCTCAGAAAATGAATCTCCTATTTTAAAATTTCCAGTGTCATGTACCCCAATTATGTCACCAGGGTATGATATATCTATAATTTCCTTTTTATCAGCAAAAAATGAATTTGGACTACTGAATCTTATTTTCTTTCCACTTCTTACATGGAAATACATGTTGTTCCTCTTGAATAGACCAGAAACTATTTTGATAAAAGAAAGTCTATCACGATGTTTAGGATCCATGTTAGCATGAATTTTAAATATAAAGCCACTAAACTTAGTCTCACTAGGTATAACTATTCTATTTTTTGTTTCTTTAGGGCCTGGAGGTGGTGCATACTGAGAAAAATAATCAAGCATAACCTTTATTCCTGAATTATTGAGTGCAGAACCAAAAAATACTGGTTGAATTTTACATTTTAAATAATCATCAAATGTAAATTTTGGATAGATTCCTTTGAGAAGATCAATTTCTTCACTAATGTTTTTTGATGATTCTTTATTTATTAATTCAGGTTTGTTATAAATATCATTTAGTTTTAACTCAGTACCATCATTGAGCTTAACTGTTTCATTTAAAAGGTCAATTATTCCCGAATAATCATATCCTAGACCGATCGGATATGTTATTGGCGAAACTTTGAAGTTTAATTTTTTTTCTAATTCATCAAACAAATCAAATTGATCTTTACCTTCTCTATCACATTTATTAACAAATATCATAATAGGTATATTTCTCATTTGACAAACCTTTACGAGTTTTTCTGTTTGTTCCTCAACCCCCTTAGCAACATCAATTACGACTATTACACTATCAACAGCAGTTAAAGTTCTAAATGTATCTTCAGCAAAGTCTTTATGACCTGGGGTGTCAAGAATATTTATTTTTTTTCCTTTATAATTAAATGAAAGAACTGATGTCGATACAGATATTCCTCTTTGTTTTTCAATTTCCATAAAGTCACTAGTAGCTGTTTTTTTAATTTTATTTGATTTTACTGCTCCTGCTTCATTTATAGCACCTCCGAATAAAAGTAGTTTTTCTGTTAAAGTAGTTTTACCTGCATCAGGGTGAGAAATTATACCAAAAGTTCTTCTAATATCAATATTTGATTCAAAATTCATAATCGATCGCAAAAATAGCACCTTATTTGTATGTTTGAAATCTAATTCTAGTAAATTTGAAAATATGTTAAAAAATGTAATTTTAGTAGATCTAGAAAACAACCAAATTGGTGTTGAAGAAAAGATTTTAGCCCATAAAAAGAAATTACTTCATAGAGCTTTTTCAATTTTCCTTTTCAATGATAAAAACGAAATATTACTCCAGAAAAGAGCACCCCACAAGTATCATTCAGGTAATTTATGGACCAATACTTGCTGTAGTCATCCCTACGAGGGAAAGACATTGATAGAATGTGCAAACGAACGATTAATTGAAGAAATGGGAATATATACTAAATTATCTGAGATTTTCTCTTTTGTGTATAGAGAAGATTTTGAGAATGGATTAACAGAGTATGAATATGACCATGTAGTTTTTGGTAGATATTCTAAAAATCCTATTCTAAATCCTAATGAAGCAGTTGATTTTAAATGGATTTCGGCTGAAAACCTTAAGTTAGAAATTTCAAATAATCCTGAAAATTTTACAGCTTGGCTGAAAGTTATATTTAAGGATCATTATAAATATTTTAATAATTATGAAAATTACAATTTGTAGAAAAAGTCATTTTAATGCAGCTCATAAGCTGTATAACCCAATTTGGTCTAAAGAAAAAAATCTTGATGTTTTTGGAAGGTGTAGTTATGAAAATTATCATGGACATAATTATGAACTAATTGTGAAATTTGAAGGTGAAATTGATCAAGATACTGGAATGGTTATGGACTTGAGTGACCTAAAAAAAATTATTGTTAGAGAAGTTGAGGATGTATTAGATCATAAAAACTTAAATCTTGATATAGATTATTTTAAAGATAAAATTACATCAACTGAAAATTTAGCAGTTTTTATTTGGAATAAGCTAAATGATTCAATTGAGCTTGAGGGCAAGCTTTCAATTGTGCTTTATGAAACACCTAGAAATTTTGTAGAGTACTCTGGAGGCTAAATAGAGAGTAATTTTTTAAGATTTTCAGCGTACTTAGATTTCTTAATATCATCACTTAAAGATTTGTAAATTGTATCCATTATCTTTTTTGATTCCTTTAAATCAGTAATGGCGATATAAGGAGATACTTCAAAATCAGAATGTCTTAATGCAAAATTAGCATTATATAAAAATTGTCTTTTATTCAAGCTGATCAACATATCATCAATCTTTGCTAAACTATCTTCATCAACTAGATTATTAACTTCTAATGACATCTTAATGAGATCTAATTTTTGGTCATTAAATTTGCGATTGAAAGCAACATAATCTCTTAATAAGGAATCGTTTTTAGATCCAGAGACTTTAATTTCATACCCAAATTTATCTAATGAAGAGACTACTTTAATTTTTTTTGGTTCAGCAAAAAAAGATAGTGTTTTGTATGAATTACCATCATTGAGAATTAGATCTACATATAATATTTCTGGCTCAGTGATGTTATGCATTGAGCGATGATTTCTATTAAATTTGACTAAATCATCACCTCTTACTAATACAGAGTCAATTACAACACCTGTACTATCATTAACTTTTGATAAAATTACTTTCCCCTTTTTTAAACCTTTTATTTCAAGCTCTAATTCAAAATTGTTGTTTGAGCTACATGAAATAAAAAAAACACTAAGCAAAATTAATCTCAAATACATTTATCAAAACTAATTAAAAGTATATTTATTTGATAAGATCAAAGCTTCTTTTTATGAAATTTGTTAAATCTTGACCTTTTAAAAGATTTTGAGATAATTTAGCTAGATCTAACGATTGATTAATCAATCTTTCTCTCTTGTTTTTTGTTTTTGTATTTAGAATATTTGTTATTAGATCGCTATTAGTATTAACAACAAGATTATAGATCTCAGGCATATTTCCAAACATCCCACCACCTCCACTGGCTTGCATGTCTTTCATTCTTCTCATAAACTCAGGAAGAGTTATCATAAATGGCGGAGTATTACTGTCAGAAGCTTCAAGTTGAATTGTAAATTTTTCTTTTGGAATAATCTCTTCTAAGTATGAATTTAATGTTTCCTTTTCCTTTTCGTTAAGTTTAGAGATATTTTCATCTTCCTTTTTAATAAGATTTTCAATTGAATCAGAATCTACTCTTGCAAAGGAAATTTTTTCTTTAGTTGTCTCTAGTTTTTGTAATAAGTGAGAAATTATAGGAGAGTCTAAAAGTAACACTTTATACCCTTTATCTTCAGCTATTCTTATAAATGAATCTTGTTCTTTAACATTTGTAGAATAAAGAATTACAGTCTTACCATCCTTATCAGTCTGATTATCTTTGATTTCTTCAATCAGTTCATCATAAGTAAAGTAATTACTATCTGTAGTTGGATAAAGTGAAAATTTTTCAGCTTTTTCAAAGAATTTTTCTTCGCTCAACATTCCGTATTCAATTATAACCTTAATATCATTCCACTTTTCCTCAAACATTTTTCTATCTTTTTTGAATAAAGAATTTAATTTATCAGCAACTTTTCTAGTTATATAATTAGTAATTTTTTTGACTGCAGAGTCAACTTGTAGGTAACTTCTTGAAACATTGAGAGGAATATCAGGTGAATCGATAACACCTCTCAATAGTGTTAAAAACTCAGGAACAATTCCTTCAACATTATCAGTAACAAAAACTTGATTCTGATATAGTTGGATTTTATCCTTTTGAAGATTAATATCATTAGATAATTTTGGAAAGTAAAGAATACCAGTTAAATTGAATGGATAATCTACATTTAGATGAATGTTGAAAAGAGGTTCTTCAAAATTCATCGGATATAAATCTCTATAGAATTTCTTGTAATCCTCATCCTTTAATTCTGAAGGTTTTTTTGTCCATGCTGGTTCAGTAATATTTATAATATCATCTACTTGTTCCTTTATTTCTTTTTTATCATCACCCTCACCCTCATTTCTAGTTATTTCTTTAGTTCCAAACTTTATAGGAATCGGCATAAACCTATTATATTTTTTGAGTAAATCTCTTATTTTAGATTCCTCTAAATAATCTTTAGAATCTTTAGAAATATTTAAAATTATTTCAGTTCCTACTTCTTTTTTGTTATGTTTTTTTAGAGTAAATTCCGGTGAACCGTCACAAGCCCAATGAATCGCACTTTCATCTTTGTATGATTTAGAAATGATTTCAACTTTATCAGCTACCATAAATGCAGAATAAAACCCTAAACCAAAATGACCTATAATTCCACTGTCTTTAGCAGTATCTTTATATTTTTCTAAAAATTCTTCAGCTCCTGAAAAAGCTACTTCATTAATATATTTTTTAACTTCTTCCGCAGTCATTCCAATTCCTTGGTCAATTATGTGTAATTTTTTTCCTTTTTTATCAACCTTAACTTCGATCAATTGATTATCTACATTAACTTTTGATTCGCCAATGTTAGAAAGGTGTTTTAATTTAAGTGTTGCATCAGTTGCATTTGAAATCAATTCTCTTAAAAAAATTTCTTGATCGCTATATAAAAACTTTTTAATTAGCGGGAATATGTTCTCAACTGAAACATTGATTTTACCTTTACTCATAGTATTTTATATTGTTCTAAATCTTCTGTATTGATTAAACTTCATTCTTTTGGAGTTTCCCATAAATTTAGTTGAACTAACTCTATTATTAAATTCATTTCTAATTGAATTTAATTGTGAATTTCCATTATCTTGTTTATTCATTCCTTAATAATTATATTGTTCAAATATTCAAATGATATACCAAATATTTTTTGATGACAAAATGACATTTATTTTTTATCAATATGTATAATTCAAAAATTTCAGGTCTTGGATATTATGTTCCCAACAACATTGTAACAAATGATGACCTCTCAAAAATTATGGACACCTCCGATGATTGGATTAAGGAAAGAACAGGGATCCATCAAAGACGTTGGATTGAAAAGAATAGTGGAGATACTAGTTCTGTCATGGGAGTTAAAGCAGCTGAAATGGCAATTAAAAATGCTGGTATAACAAAAGATGATATAGACTTTATCGTGTTTGCAACTTTAAGTCCTGATTATTTTTTTCCAGGTGGGGGTGTGATGATTCAAGATATGATGAATATGGGTACCATAGGGGCATTGGATGTCAGAAATCAATGTTCTGGATTTATTTATGCATTATCAACTGCTGATCAATTTATAAAAACTGGAATGTACAAAAATGTTTTAGTTATTGGATCAGAAACACACAGTCCTGGATTAGATAAAACAACGAGAGGTAGAGGAGTTTCTGTAATTTTTGGAGATGGTGCTGGTGCAGTAGTTCTTTCAAGAGAGAAAAATAATTCAAAAGGAATTCTTTCAACTCATCTGCATTCTGAGGGTAAACATGCAAAAGAGCTTTCATTAATTTCACCGGGTTTAGGAACTAGATGGGTTACAGATATTGTTGAAGATAATGACCCAAATGATGAAAGCTATTACCCTTATATGAATGGTCAATTTGTTTTTAAAAATGCAGTTGTAAGATTTTCGGAAGTTATTAATGAAGCCTTAAATAAAAATAATTTAACTAAAAAGGATATAAAATTGCTTGTTCCTCACCAGGCTAACCTGAGAATTTCTCAATTCATTCAAAGAAAATTTCAACTTAATGATAATCAGGTTTATAATAACATCATGAAATATGGAAATACTACAGCAGCCTCCATACCGATTGCTTTAGCTGAAGCTCATCAGGATGGTCAAATAAAGAAGAATGATATTATTTTATTAGCAGCCTTCGGAAGTGGATTCACCTGGGGAAGTGCTTTAATTAGATGGTGACTTTTTAATAAAATGTAAACCAATAAATGTGATTAATCCATTAATTGGAAGTAATTCATATCCTATAATGTAACCACCTAAAAACTCTGAGGGAATTTTACTTAATAAAAACACAGCAATTACTGACAAACAGCATACAATAATAGAATATTTGTCTTTTATTTTATGCTTAGTTAATATGCCAAAAGCAAATAAACCTAACAGTGGACCATATGTGTAACCGGCAACTGTAAGTAATCCATCAATTACATTTGTATTTAGTAAATGTTTGTAAGAAATTATAACTAAAACTAAAATAAAACTCATAAGGATATGAGTTCTGAATCTTAGTTTTTTTTGATCATTCTCACTTTTTTTACTAATGTTTAAAAAATCTATACAAAAAGATGTTGTTAATGATGTCAGTGCACTATCGGCACTACTGTAGGCAGCTGCAATCAGCCCAAGTAAAAAAGTAATTCCAATTAATATTCCTAAATCAGAGTTAAGTGCAATTTCTGGAAACAGCAAATCAGTATTCATATCTCCATTTAAAACTGGGATATTTATTCCGTTTTTATTAGAATATATGTATAAGAGGGCACCAAGTAAAAGAAATATAAACGTTACTATTGTTAAAACAAAGCTGAAAACGACCATATTTTTTTTAGCCTCATTTAAGTTTTTACATGTTAAATTCTTTTGCATCATATCTTGATCTAGACCAGTCATACATATAGTAATAAACATTCCACCAATAAATGATTTTACAAAGTGATTTCTTTCTAGAAAGTTGTCAAATACAAAAATATTTGAATAGCTTTTTAATTCCTCTGACTTAATAAAATCAGACATAGACCAACCAATTTCTTCATTAATTAAAAAAATAGATAAGCCTACTGCTAAAATCATTAAGAATGTTTGTATAGTATCTGTCCATACAACTGTTTTAATTCCACCTCTAAAAGTATAGATCCATATTAATAGAATTGAAAAACACACAGTAATCTCAAATGGGATATTCCAAGAATCAAAAATGAATTTTTGTAAAACAATTGCAACTAGGTATAATCTAAATGCTGCTCCAATTATTCTTGAAATAAAAAAGAAAAGAGCACCTGTTTTATGAGAAATAGTTCCAAGTCTGTTTCCCAAGTACTCATAAATGGATGTAACATTGTTTTTATAATAAATTGGTAAAAGAATATAAGCAACGATAAAGTATCCAAAGAGATACCCTAAAACAACTTGAAAGTAAGTGAAACCAGAGGATTCAACGTCACCAGGAACAGAAATAAAAGTTATACCAGACAAAGAAGCGCCAACCATACCAAAGGCTACAACATACCATGGAGATTGCTTATCACCGGTAAAAAAAGTTTTATTATTGCCTGAACCTTTAGTTAGATTTGATACAATTAATAAAAGCAAAAAATAACAAATAATTATGGAAATAATTAACGTTTCTGACATCTAATAAATAATAGTAAATATAAGAATTTATCAAACTGTTTATTCTTCTATATTTGCACTATGGAAATTCCTTCAAAAATTTTAGAAAATGCTGTTTATGAGATTTCTAAATTACCTGGAATTGGAAAAAGTACAGCTCTTAGACTTGCTTTAAATATTATTTCAAGAGAGGAAAGCGAAGTAGAGAATTTAACTTTGGCATTAAATCAATTAAAAAAAAATATTAAGCTTTGCTCTAGTTGTTATAATCTATCTGATTCTGACATATGTAGTATTTGTTTAAGTAATAAAAGAAACAAATCTGTAATTTGTATTGTTGAAGATATAAGAGATGTGATGGCTATTGAGAACACAAATCAATTTAATGGCTTATATCATGTGTTAGGTGGTAAAATATCTCCAATTGAAGGAATTGGTCCAAATAAACTTAAAATTAATGAGTTAATTGAAAGAATTTCTGCAGGTGAAGTAAGGGAAGTGATTTTTGCATTGAGTGCAACAATGGAAGGCGATACAACCAGTTATTTTATTTTTAAAAAAATTAAATCCGAAAATATTAGTTTTAGTACAATATCAAGAGGAATTTCTGTCGGTGATGACCTGCAATATGCAGATGAAATTACGTTAGGTAAAAGTATTGTTAATAGAATACCTTATAATCAAAGCAATTAGTAATCCTTAATATATAATTGATATTTTTGCATAGTGTCTATAAAAACAAAATATAATTTACTTCTTCCAAAAATGGGGGAGAGTGTTGATGAGGCAACCATTGTAAGTTGGTTAAAAGAGGTTGGCGATGAAATCAACGTTGATGATTTTGTTGTAGAAATTGCAACAGATAAAGTAGATTCGGAAGTTCCTAGTGATGTGAGTGGAAAACTTATTGAAAAATGTTTTGAGGTAAATGATGTTGTTAAAGTTGGTGAAACAATTTGTGTAATTGAATTAAGTGATGATATTGAAAAAATAGAAGAAAAAATAATTGACAATATTCCCAATATAGATATAATTATTCCAAAGGAAGAACAAGAAAACATTACTAAATCTGAAAAAAAAGAAAACAATGATAAAAGTGAGGCCTACTTTTCACCATTGGTTAGGAGTATTGCTAAAAAAGAAAATATTTCTGACCAAGAGTTAAAAAATATTGTCGGATCCGGAAAAAACAATAGACTTACTAAAAAAGACTTACTTGACTACTTAGATGTGAACAAGAAATTACAAACTTCAAGTACATCTAAAATTGAATTTAATCCATCAAATCAAACATCAAGGGATTTAACAAGAATGGAGAAGGTTTTAGCTGAACATATGGTTATCAGTAAAAAAACATCTCCTCATGTTCAATCATTTATTGAAGTTGATGTTACTGAATTATGGGATTGGAGAGAAAAAGTGAAGAATGACTTTTTTGAGAAAACAGGTCAAAAGATAACCATTACTCATGTCATAACTAAGTTAGTTTCTGAACTATTAGGAGAATTTCCTATTCTTAATTCAAGTTTAGTTAATGATAAAGTCATTGTTAAAAAAGAAATTAATGTAGGAGTTGCAACCGCTTTAAAAGATGGAAATTTGATCGTTCCTGTTATTAAAAACTGTGATCAACTTAGTTTGGTTGGTGTTGTAAATTCAATGAATAAATTAATTCAAAATGCCAGAACAAATAATTTGAATCCTGATGATGTTTTTGGAGGAACTTACACAGTAACTAATGTTGGGGTTTTTGGAACTTTAGCAGGAACACCAATAATTAATCAACCACAAGTGGGTATTTTAGCAATTGGCTCAATAGAAAAAAAACCCTCAGTTATTGAAACTGACAAAGGAGATTTTATTGGAGTTAGAAGGAAAATGATTATCTCACATAGTTATGATCATAGAATAATTAATGGAGCTACTGGTGGTTTGTTTATTAAAAGATTGAAAGAAATTTTAGAGTCTTGGGATACAAATACAATAATTTAACATGTCTTTATCCATAAATTTAAAACGCCCAATTTGTTTTTTTGATTTAGAAACTACTGGAATCAACATAGTAAATGATAGAATTGTAGAAATTTCTGTTATAAAAATTAATATTGATAATAATGAAGAATCAAAAACTTGGCTAGTAAATCCAACAATTCCAATACCACCAATGACTTCAGCTATTCATGGTATTACTGATGAAATGGTGAAAGATAAATCAACATTTAAAGAAGTCTCAAAAGAAATTTTCAATTTTATCTCTAATTGTGATCTTGCTGGATTTAATTCTAATAAATTTGATGTTCCTCTTTTAGCTGAAGAATTTTTGAGAGCTGATTGTGATTTTGATATATCTAAAATTAAATTAGTTGATGTCCAAAATATTTTTCATAAAAAAGAAAAGAGAACACTCTCAGCTGCTTACAAGTTTTATTGTAATAAGGAGCACATAAATGCTCACTCATCAATGTCTGATACTAGAGCTACTTATGAAGTTTTTTGTGCACAGATCGATAAGTATGATGATTTAGAGAATAACATAGATTTTTTATCTGATTTTTCTAAGCAGAAAAAGAATTTAGATTTAGCTGGATTTATTTATGAAAACAGTGATGGAAATCCTACTTTTTCTTTTGGAAAATACAAAGGACAGGAACTCAATTTTGTTATGGATAAAGATCCTGGATATTTTAGTTGGATCTTAAATGCAGATTTTCCGAGATATACAAAGAAGATACTTAATAAAATAAGATTAAGTAAAATTAATAATAAGCTTTCATGAAAATTATCTGTATTGGACAAAACTATTTGAAACATATTGAAGAGTTAAACTCTAAAAAAAGTTCTTTACCTGTAATTTTTTTAAAACCTGATTCATCAATAATTGCAAAAAATCAACCATTTTTTATCCCAGAATTTTCAAATGAAATACATTATGAAACAGAACTAATTTTAAAATTCAACAAATTAGGAAAACACATTTCAAAAGATTTTGCATATGAATACTTTGATCAAATTTCATTAGGAATTGATTTTACAGCAAGGGACATTCAAAAAAAACTTAAGGGTAATGGCCATCCTTGGGAAAAAGCAAAAGCATTTGACAACTCTGCCTTGATTGGTAGCTGGATTGATGTACAAAAATTTAAAAATTTATCAAATATTAATTTTCATTTAAAGAAAAATGGAAAAGTAGTTCAATCCGGAAATTCTTCTAATATGATTTGGAAAATTGATGAATTAATTTCAGAGGTATCTAGTTATTTCTCAATTAAAATTGGAGATATTATGTTTACAGGAACACCTGAAGGTGTTGGTAAAGTCTCTATTGATGATGTTCTTGAGGGGTTCATTGAGGATCAAAAAGTATTTAATATCAAGATCAAGTAATGATTAAAAATATTATTGAATTTTTAAAAAAAGAAAAACAAACTCTCTCAATTGCTGAAAGTATTACTGGTGGAAACTTGTCAAGTTCTTTTATTTCTGAATCAGGTGCATCTAGTTTTTTTTTAGGTTCAGTGGTTTCTTACTCTAAAAATTCCAAAATAGAAATTTTAAAGATTAGTTCTGAAGATTTACAAAAGAACTCATTAGTGAGTGAATATGTGAGTAAGAATATGGCAGAATCTTGTAAAAAATTATTTAAATCCACTTACTCAATATCTACAACAGGAAACGCGGGACCAAATACAAATGATTCAGTTTCGAATGTTGGTCAAGTTTTTATATCTGTAGCATCAAGAAATGGAATTTTTACTAAGGAGTTTAATTTCAAGGGTACTCGAAAAGAAATTATAAAGCAAACAGTTGAAAATGCACATAAAATTTTATATAAAAATCTAATAAAATAAATTTGTTATAAGTGTAAAATGTTGTTTATTTGCACACCGAAAGGATAAAAGTTATGTCTAAAATTTGTCAAATATCAGGTAAAAAAGTTCAGTTTGGTAACAACGTTTCCAAAGCAATAAATAAGACAAGAAGAAGATTTGATGCTAATATTATTTCTAAGAAATTTTATATTCCTGAAGAAGATAAATGGATTAAACTTAAGGTTTCAACATCTGTTTTAAAAACTATCAATAAAAAAGGTATTTCTGCTGTCCTTAAAGAAGCTAAAGAAAAAGGTATAAAATTATAAACAATGGCAAAGAAAGGTAATAGAGTTCAAGTTATTTTAGAATGTACTGAGCACAAAGATTCTGGTATGCCAGGAACCTCTAGGTACATTTCTACTAAGAACAAAAAAAATACCCCTGAAAGATTAGAGTTGAAAAAATTTAATCCTGTTCTTAAAAAATACACACTGCATAAAGAGATTAAATAATGGCAAAGAAAACAGTAGCTACATTACAAACTGGATCTAAAAAGCTTACTAAGGCGATTAAAATGGTGAAAAGTCCAAAGTCAGGTGCTTATACCTTCTCTGAAGCAATTATGTCAGCTGATCAAGTTAATGATTGGTTGTCTAAAAAGTAGATTTCTCTTTTTTTTCTATTTAATTTTAATAACTATCTTTCTTAAATGAACTTTTTCAAGAGGATATTTAGAAAATCTAATAATGATAAATTAGATAAAAGTCTTGAAAAGACCAGTTCATCCTTTATAGAAAAAATCAAAAAAGTAGTTGTTGGTAAGACTAAAGTTGATGCTGCGACTCTTGATGATCTCGAAGAAGTCTTAATAACATCAGATGTTGGAGTAAAAACCACTTTGAAAATTATTGAATCAATTGAAGAAAGAGTTAAGAAAGAGAAGTATACAAATGCACAAGAGCTAGATACAATACTCAAAGAAGAAATTTCAAATATCATATTTGATAACTCTGATTCTAATACATATGAAATTAAAGAAAAACCTCATGTAATTCTTGTTGTTGGAGTAAATGGTGTTGGAAAAACAACTTCCATTGGTAAACTAGCAAATTTTTTTAAAAATCAAGGATTATCAGTTATGATAGGTGCTGCGGATACTTTTAGAGCTGCAGCAATTGAGCAGCTAGAGGAATGGGCTGGTAGAGCTAAAGTTGACATTGTTAAGCAGGAGATGGGTAGTGATCCTGCTTCTGTTTCATATGATACTTTAAATTCAGCCATAAATAAAAATCATGATATTGTTATAATTGACACTGCTGGTAGGCTCCATAACAAGGTAAATCTTATGAACGAACTTTCTAAAATCGGAAGAGTACTTAAAAAATTAAACCTTAATGCTCCACACGAAATTTTGCTGGTTCTAGATGGTTCGACAGGCCAAAATGCATATGAACAAGCAAAACAATTTTCTGAAGCAACAGATATTACATCAATGATGGTTACAAAATTAGATGGTACTGCTAAAGGAGGTGTTGTAATTGGAATTTCGGATCAGCTAAGTATTCCAATCAAGTTTATTGGAACTGGTGAATCTATTGATGATATAGAAATTTTTGATAAGA
>CEPL01133061.1_pt1 | contig 26261 bp, 21 predicted proteins | sample 530541 | NCBI WGS metagenome assembly CEPL01 (sample SAMEA2620339, study PRJEB7988) | marine metagenome | biome: marine biome (ENVO:00000447); feature: surface water layer (ENVO:00002042); material: "saline water (ENVO:00002010), including plankton (ENVO:xxxxxxxx)" | depth 5 m
CGAGGAAGAAAGACTATTTATAAAATACGCCAGAAGTAATATCCTAAAGGTTCCAAATAGTGAATTAGCAAAAGTGCTTGAAAAGAATAATTCAACTGTCAGCAAAGCAGAAAAGATATTTGCTAAGTATCCAATTCATGATGTTTTAGTTCCAATATTAGAAGGTTCTATTAGTGACTTAGACTTAAAACTTTTTTCAGGTCAAGTAGAACTTGGACAAGACATTAAATATTTTAAAAAATATTATAAAAAAGTTGAAAATTCTGGTGTAACAAAATCAAAAAATTCAGAAAAAACAGAGCTTACTGTATACGGGAAAAGTAAAAAAATTAACAGAGAAGTACAATCACTTGTTTTAACATTTGAAAATAAAAAATTGATTTCTTTTGAAGATAAAAGAGATAATGCAATAACAGGCACAAAAAAGGTAAATAAAAAGAATTTTAGTTTAGTTTGGATATTAAATCCGATTGAAATTATTGAATTTATATTATCGCATAAAATTCAAGATCAGTTTGAAAGTAATGAACTAATAAAGATTTTATTGGATGCAAAGAAAAACCACAAATCAAAGTGGAAGTCTAGTAAACTGAATAATATTATAGATGTTTTTGATTCCCTAGATGTCATTGAAAATGTTGATAATGAAATTCTTTTTGAATTATTAGTTGAAGAGGTGCCACTAAAATCAATTATAAAAAAATTAGTTAGTCTTGCAAACGACTCAAAAAGAGATTTAGATTTTGAAAATTTAATAAATCTATATGTTAATAAAATTATCAATACAATCAGCACACTTGCTTCAAAACTAAAAAAGAAAGTAACTAAATCCACCTATTATGCGCTTGATGGCAGCTCTATTCTAGATTCTTATTCTACAAATTCATTAGTTAATTTAAAAAGTAAATTAACCCTTTATGAGGTAGAAGAAGAAGGCCAATACTACAAAACACAAGTATATAGTATCAATGAATACATTGATTTATTTATAAAAGAGATAGATTCTTATAAAAGACAACTTAATGAATTAAATAAAATTTCTGTAGTCTCGGTTGACATAAGCAATTTGAAAAATACTTTTAATAATGCACGTAATGAATTTGACCCTATAAAAGTAGAAAGTACTAAAAAAGCAAAAGGTTTTGTTAAAAAAAATAAGGGAAATACAGCTTTAGGCTGTGTTGTTGTAATTGTAATAATCTTATTTTTTTATTGGCTAGGAGGAGGTAGCTTTGAGGATATAGCGTGTGTTTTGGGCCTCTGTTAGGAAAACGCTCTTATAATATCCATTCCATTTGCATAAACAAATAAGCTAATCAATAAAATAAACCCTGTAAGCGTAGCGTATTCTAAAAACTTATCACTTGGTTTTTTCCCAGAAACCATTTCATAAAGCAAGAACATAACATGACCACCATCCAAAGCTGGTATTGGAAGTAAATTCATAAATGCAAGTATTATAGACAAGAATGCTGTAGTTTTCCAAAATGCTTTCCAATTCCACTTTGCTGGAAAAATCTTTCCAATTGTTCCAAAGCCACCAAGCTGTGAAGCACCTTCTTTTGTAAAAACATATTTCATTGAGATGACATAGTCTGATAAAGTTTTTAGGCCATAATTATATCCAGCTGGTATACTTTCAGCAAATGTGTAAGTTAAATTCGTAGTGTTAACTGAATTTGCAGATGATAAATTAATCCCAATTATCTTTTCTTCATTATCGAAGGGGACAATTCTATTTACAATTTCATCTCCTCTTTTTAATTCTAAATCAATATAGTCCACATTAATTTTTTTTGCAGTATCAAATTCTTGAAAACTCAGAGTGCTTACTCCGTTAGCCTTTAATAAAACATCGCCCTTTGACAATCCACTTGATGCTGCACTTGAACCTTCAAAAATTGAGTCAATAATAATATCGGGATAGGGCAAAAAAGAAGGAACAGGATTTTTAATTAATTCTAAACCTATCGTTTCTGGGATATTAATTATTCTAGTTAATTCATCAGCTCCAATCACTTCAACTTTTTCTAAACCTCCAGTTAAAAGCATGGTATTTATATCCCACTGATCTTCTAAAATATTTCCGTCAACAGTAAGTATTTTATCACCATTCTTAAAACCAATCTCTTGCATGGTTTCAGACACCTTAAAGCCATATGTTAAATCGTCTTTTGTGACAACATCCTTTCCCCAAACAGAAAGGATCATCATGTATATTAGAAATCCTAAAATAAAATTAACAAAAACTCCACCTAACATTATAATTAATCTTTGCCATGCAGGTTTGCTTCTAAACTCCCAATCTTGTGGTTCATTTTTAAGATTTTCAGTGTCAAAACTTTCATCTACCATTCCAGAAATCTTTACATACCCACCTAAAGGAAGAACTCCAATTCCATATTCAGTATCACCAATTTTCTTTTTAAACAATGAAAAAGGCCAATCAAAAAATAAATAAAACTTTTCAACTCTAGTTCCAAACAATCTAGCAGGGATAAAATGTCCCAGCTCATGCAATGCAACAAGTATTGACAAACTTAAGATTAGCTGAAAAGCTTTTATAAGAATTACTTCCATAAATAAAATTGAAAGGCAAAATTAGTTTTTTTTAAATGATAAAAAAACTATTAAACAATTTAGAATGGCATACAATTAGATTAATTTTGAATTAATGAAAAAAAATGAATTCTGGATTAGATATAGATATCTAATTTTTTTCATAATTATTTTTACAATATCAGGTGTTTCAATTTTTAAATATGTACTAACACCAGAAAAAAAACTTCCTGTATATAGTCCATCCATGGTAAATTCAGAGCTAGTTTCTGAGGAGATTCAATACAAAAAGAAATATCATAAAATTTCAAACTTTGTGATGACAAATCAAAATAATGAATTGGTCACTGAAAAAAATTATGATAATAAAATTTATGTTGCAGATTTTTTCTTTACAACATGCCCATCTATATGTCCCATAATGACTGGGAATATGGTTTTTTTACAAAACGAACTTGAAAAAGAAGATATTATGTTTGCTTCTTTTTCTGTGACACCTGAAATTGACTCTGTTGAAGTGTTAAAAAAATATGCTGTAGAAAAAGGGGTTGACGATTCTCGCTGGAATTTAATGACTGGAAATAAAAAAGAAATATATGACCTGGCAAGAAAATCTTATTTAGTCGCAAAGGAAAATCCTGATGAAGGTTCACACGATATGATTCACACAGAAAATTTCGTTTTAGTGGATAAAGAAAAAAGAATTCGAGGATATTATGACGGTACAAATATTGATGAAATCAACCTGCTTCTTTCAGATATCAACTTATTAATTAAATCTTACCAAAAAAATTAAATTATGAATAACCCTATAATCTTTATATTAACATTAATAATTTCACATTTTACAGTCTCCCAAGAACTTATAATTGGAGAAGAGCGCATTGAACCAGGTATAGTCTTAATTTTTGAGGGAGCAATAAAAGATGAAGTTTTTCCCAAGTCTAATAATCTTGATATTAATAATACAAATATCCATATTGAAGCTCGTGTTAACTGGGATAAAAAGGATATTCCTAAAGGAACACCAGCTGGTGGTTACATCCCTTATTTAAAAATAAATGCAAGAATAATAAATTCATCAACAGGGCTCAGTACATATATAGATCTTTTGCCACACATAAATCTAATTGATAACTTTCATTATGCTAGAAATATTTCTCTGCCTGGAAAAGTTAGTGATAAATACGATGTAATTTTTAATGTTCAACCACCATCAGAGTATGATTTAAATCTTCACAAGGATTGGAAAGATAATTATGGTTATGATTTATTTAAAAAAACAAAATACGAGTACTCAAAGGTAGATTTTGAAGAAATTGCAATATCAAATAGATAATTTAACCTAAGGCTACATCAAGAGACATCATGACAATAAATCCAGCTATTAAACCCATTGTCGCTAGATCGGTATTTCCACCCTTTTGACTCTCAGGAATCACTTCCTCAACTACAATAAAAATCATTGCTCCAGCTGCAAAAGAAAGTGCATATGGTAAAATTGGCCACACTAACATAACTAAAGCAGCACCAATGACGGCAAAAATTGGTTCAACAATAGCTGAAAGCTGACCCCACATCCAAGATTTTCTTCTTGAAAAGCCTGCTCTTTTAAGTGGCATTGATACTGCAAATCCCTCAGGGAAATTCTGAATACCAATACCAATTCCTAAAGCAACTGCAGCACCGAGAGTATAAACATTGGCAAACTCAGGAATAATTAGTGCTCCAAATGCGACACCTACAGCTAAGCCTTCAGGTATATTATGTATTGCAATTGCAAGAACTAAAAGAGATGTTTTTTTAAGATCAGACTTTGGCCCTTCAGCTTCACTCATTTTGCCAAAGATGTGAAGATGTGGTATAGATTTATCTAAAATAAACATGAATAATGCTCCTAAGAAAAATCCTATTGCTGGTGGTAAAAATGAAGGTAGGCTGGATTGCCCTAACTCATTTTGAACTTCAACAGCATTAATGGCAGGTGCAATTAATGACCAAAAACTAGCTGCAATCATTACTCCACCGGTAAATCCAAGAGCAGCATCTAAGATTTTTCTATTTGATGATTTGAAGAAAAAAACTAAAGCTGCACCCATCGCTGTCAAAATCCACGTAAATAACCCAGCATATAATGCTTGTATAATAGGACTTTCTTGTGATCTAAAAAATTCTAAAATATCCATACTAAAAGTTCACCACTGCAAAACTAATAAAATTTATGGAAATTTAATTTTTTCTCTCTAATAGTAAATTTGTTAAGCTTATTAAGTCCTCTTTTAAATTAGAGTCAATTTGAATTTTTTCTATTGATTCTAGGGCAAGGTCAGAATAATATTTAACCAAATCTTTGGTACTTTCATCTGCTTTTGTTTCAGTGAAAAGAGATTTAGCTTTTTGAACTTTACCTTTGATTTCTTTTGAATTATATATATGATTTAAAATATCTAGTTGTTCAGAATTGGAATTTCTTTTACACATATGATAAAGTATAGTTTTTTTATTCTCTATCACATCTCCACCAACTCTTTTTCCAATTTTATCTTGATTTCCAAAAAGGTCTAGATAGTCATCTTGAATTTGAAAAGCTAATCCAATATTTATCCCACATTGGTAAAGTGCTTCTGAATCCGCATAGCTAGCACTATTAATAATTCCTCCCATCTTTAGTGATGAAGCCAATAAAACAGCTGTTTTATACTTTATCATTTTTAAATAATTTTCATAATCAATATCATTTTTCTGTTCAAAATCAAGATCCAATTGTTGACCCTCACAAATCAAAAGTGCAGTTTCATTAAATAACTTTAAAAGCTCTTTTTGTATTTTAGGATCGTATTTTTCCAGTAATGTGTAAGATAAAATCAACATTGAATCCCCTGAAAGAATTGCTTGATTTAGATCCCATTTTATATGAACAGTATCATTTCCTCGACGAATTTTCGATGAATCCATTATGTCATCATGAACAAGTGTGAAATTATGAAAGACTTCATTTGCTAATGCTGCTGGAATAGCAAAATCATCATCATTGTTGAATAGCTTATTGGAAATTAAAGTTGCAATAGGTCTGATTCTTTTTGAAGGAAGTTCAAAAAAGTACTTTATTGGATCATAAATACTTGATTCTCCTAAGCTATCAATCAATGAACTTAAAGATTTATTGACTAAATCATAATATTGATTAAAAATCATCAGTACTAAAATACATCATCTTAACATTAATTAATATAGAATTATTTAAGAAACTTTGGAAACTATATTGGTTTTTTCAGTTTCCTTGATTATATTTGCAAGCTTAATTTAGAGAATGAAAGAAAAAATTATTAATTCCTCTCAGAAACTTTTTCTAACATTTGGTTTCAAGACTGTAACTATGGATGACATAGCTAATGAGTTGTCTATTTCTAAGAAAACTATATATAATTTTTTCAACAATAAAACTGAACTGGTTACTGCAACCGCATATAATTTACATCACCAATTAGTAAAAGGGATTACTGCAATTAGAAATAAATCTGATGATCCAATTAAAGAATTCTTCGAGGTAAAAGATTTAATTCTTGAACATCTTCATGATCAAAGGAATCATTCAATTTATCAGTTAGAAAAGTTCTATCCTGAAATATATAAATCAGTTAAAAATAAACACCTTGATTTTATGATAAAATCTTTTGGTGAGGTTTTAACAACTGGTATAAAATTTGGTTTGTTTCGTGAAAATATAAATGTGGATTTTATTTCTAGAATCTATTTCAATAGTATCAGTGGATTAATGAATCCTGAGATTTATCCCCCAGAAAATTATACTCTTGAAAAATCCCTAGAAAAATATAGAGAATATTTTCTGCGATCTATAGTGACTAAAAAGGGTCTGAATAAACTTGATGAAATTTTAAATTCATGATAAAAAAATTACTATTAATATTATTTCTTTTAACTAGTATAGTAGTCTCTGCTCAAAAAGATTATACCTTTTCACTAGAGGAAGCTATAAATTTTGCTCTACTAAACAATAAATCCTCAATCAATGCTAAAAAAGATCTTGCAATTGCCCAAAAAGAAAAATGGGAAACAATTTCTAGAGGATTACCTCAAATTAATTCATACTTTGATTTTAATAATAGGCTTAAAGATCCTATCTCATTGATTCCAGCAGAGTTTTTTGGTGGCAAAAAAGGTGAGTTTGCTGAGGTGAGTTTTGGAACAAAGCAAAGTGTTTCAGGTGAGCTAATTTTAAATCAATTACTTTTTGATGGTTCCTATATTATTGGATTACAATCAATCAAATTATTTTTAGAAATTGCTGATCAAGCAAAACTTAAAACAGATATTGAAGTCAAAAGACAAGTCAGCAATGCTTACGGCAATGTACTTGTAAGTCAAGAAAGAGTAAAAATATTAGAGAAAAATTATTCTAATATTATTGAGACTTTAGAAGAAACACAAATTATATATGAAAATGGTTTAATTGAATCTGAAAGTGTAGACCAGCTAACAATAACATCATCTTCAATTAAAAACTCACTAGATTATGCAATTAAATTTGAAAATCTTTCCAAAAGAATTTTAAAGCTAATACTTGGAATTGAGCTTAATGATAATGTCATTTTAAATGATAATATAGAATCAATAATTGTAAAAAGTATTGATCCTATGTTAGTTAGCTCCGATTTTAATATTGAGGAGAATTTAGATTATAAGATTGCGCTTAATGCTATGAAAGGAAATGAAACATTACTCAGGCTTGAAAAAGTAAAGGCTCTTCCAAGGATAAGTGCTTTCTTGTCTGGCGCGTATAATGGATACAATGAATCCTTCAAGATTACTGACCCTAAACAAAACTGGTATGGTTCTTCACAACTTGGCGTTAACATGTCATTTCCAGTTTTCAGTTCATTTCAAAGAAGAGCTTCAACTCAAAGGGCAAAGATCGAAATTGAAAAATCACAGAATGTTCTAGACGAAACTAAAAAGAACTTAAATCTTGAAGTTGAAAGAACTAGATCAGATTATAATTATGCTATAAATAATTATAATTCAGTGAAAAAAAACGTAATGCTTGCTGAAAGCATAGAAAAGAAAAATAAAATAAAATTTAAAGAAGGTATTGCCTCAAGTTTTGAACTAAGACAAGCACAAAATCAGCTTTACTCTACCCAAAATGAATATTTAGAAGCAACACTAAAACTTATTGAAAATAAAATCAACCTTGAAATTCTTTTAAACAAATGATTAAAAAAATTCTATTAATATCAATTGCATTAATTCTCATGTCCTGTGGCAATGAGAATAAAAAAACAGTCCAACAACTTCTAGATGATGGTAATTTAGCTGAGCTTCAAGATAGAAGGTCAAGTCTAATCATTCAAAAGGGAGAAATTAATAACGAACTTGATGAAGTAACAAAAGCTGTTAATGTCTTAGATACGGCTCAGAGTTTTGTTTTAGTGAATACTCTGACTACGAAAAATGAAGCTATAAATCATTTTTCATCATTTCAGGGTATAATTAAAACAGATCAAAATATGATTGTTTATCCTGAATTCAGCGGAAGAATCTTAAGAGTGTTAGTTGATGAAGGACAGAATGTTAAAAAAGGGCAAACATTGGCAGTTATTGATGATGGAGGGCTTTCTGATGAACTCAAACTTGTAGAGTCTCAAGCTAATCTTGCTGAAACTATTTTTGAAAGACAATCAAAATTATGGTCTAATGAAATTGGATCTGAAATTCAATTTTTAGAAGCCAAAACAAATTATGAAGTACAAAAAAATAGACTGCAAAGCGTTAGAGAAGCTCTAAACAAAACTAAAATAACTGCACCATTTTCAGGAACAGTTGATGAAATAATGATTGAAGCAGGACAACTTGTAGCTCCTCCGATGATGCCAGATCAAAGTGGTGCTTTCAGGGTTATTAATTTGGGTAATCTTTATGTAGAATCATTAATTCCAGAAAGTTTCATAGGAAAAATAAGGAGAGGATCATCCGTTAATGTCAATATTCCTGTTAATCAATCTTCTTTTGAATCAACTGTAAAACATTCTGGTTCATCGATTGATCCTAAATCAAGGACTTTCAGAATAGAAGCGAATCTTCCACAAAACAATAATTCAATAATGCCAAATATGAATGCAGAGGTAAATATTTTAGATTACACTAATAAAGAAGCTATTCTTATCCCGGAATCCATAGTTTCTGAAGATTCAGAAAATAGAAAGTTTGTATTTGTTGTAAAAAATAATACTGCAGTAAAAGTTGTTATTCAAACAGGCTATACACAAAATGGTTTTATTGAAGTTACAGAAGGTTTAAAACTTAATCAGGTTGTTATAAACGAAGGTGGAAGAATTGTAAAAGAAGGTCAAAAAGTAAAAGTCTACAACTAAAAGATGAATAAAGTTGATAAAGAGTTTAAGCCTTCAGTTTGGGCTATTGGAAAATCAAACATTATCTATTTTCTAATGTTTATTTTTCTTGCGCTCGGCATAAATGCTTATAATGACTTACCCAGAGAAGACTTCCCAGAAGTCATAACTAGTGAAGTATTTATAAGTACAATTAATCCTGGAAACACTGCTGAAGATATTGAAAGATTCATTACAAGTCCACTAGAAGAAGCAGTGAAAGGTGTGAGTAATTTAGTTGATATTAATTCTACTTCGCTCGAGAATTACTCAATTATTAGATTAGAATTTGATGAAGAAATTGAAATTGAATTAGCAAAGCAAAAAGTTAGAGATTTAATTGATTCTGTTATTTCTGGTGAAGATTGGCCAACATTTAACAATGTAAAAGTAGATCCAGATATATTAAGTATGAGTATTGCTGAGGAAATGCCAATATTGAACATAAATTTAGTTGGTGATTATCCTACTGAATCATTAAAGAATTATGCTGAAATTTTAGAAAAAAGAATTGAAAAATTAGATGAAATAAAGGAAGTTGACATACTTGGAGCTCAGGATGAGGAAATTGAAGTTGCTGTTGATATTCAAAAAATGACAATTGCTCAAGTAAGTTTTGATGATGTAATAAGTTCAATAGCTTATGGAAACAGAACAATCGCTGCAGGAAATATTATTTCCGATGGACAAAGAAGAACTTTAAGAGTAATTGGTGAAATTCAATCACCTGAGGAACTTAAAAATTTTGTAGTAAAAAAGAATTTTGGTCCTGTTTATTTAGCTGATATCGCTGAAATAAATTTTAAAGAAAGTGAAAAGAAAAGCTATGCCAGAGAGTTTGGGAATAATCTTGTCACTTTGGCTGTTAAAAAAAGGTCAGGCAAAAACTTAATTAATGCAGCAGAAACAATTAGAGGAATTGTTTCACAGGCCATTGAAAATGATTATCCAATCGATTTAAATGTCTCAATAACCAATGACATGTCTAACAGAATCGTCAGTCAGGTTGATGATTTAGTTAATAATATTCTTTTTGGGATTTTTCTTGTAACAACTGTCTTAATGTTCTTCTTAGGATTTAGAAACGCACTATTTGTAGGTTTTGCAATTCCAATGTCCATGTTCATGTCATTAATGATCATTTCTGCACTTGGATATAGTCTTAATACGATGATTCTATTTGCTCTAGTAATGGGGCTTGGTATGTTAGTAGATAATGGAATCGTTGTAGTTGAGAATGTTTATAGATTGATGGAGAAAGAAGGAATGTCAAAAGTAGAAGCTGCAAAATTAGGGATTAGTGAAATAGCTTATCCAATTATTGTTTCAACTGCTACTACTGTTTTAGCATTTGTGCCTTTAGGATTGTGGCCAGGGACAATTGGACAGTTTATGATTTATCTGCCCATAACATTATCAATAGTATTGGGTTCTTCACTCTTTGTTGCAATATTTTTTAATTCAATGCTTGTTTCAAAATTTATGAGTATTGATGAAAAAAATCTGTCCAGAAAAGATCTTATTAAATTAACTTATTTTCTATCTGGGATTGGATTGCTTATGATATTAATAGGTGGTTCAGCAACTGGATTTGGAACTCTATTTATTACAATAAATATTTTCTTCTGGCTTTATTCATATTACCTAAAGTCAATGGCTTTGAGGTTTAGAACAATATTTTTAGGAACTCTTGAAAATAAATATGAAAGCTTTTTAAGGTTTGCATTAAAAGGTTGGAGAGCATTTGCATTTTTATTTGGTACTATCATGCTTTTATTTTTTACCATGGTACTTGTAGGCATAGCAGGGCCAAAAATTGAGTTCTTTCCCGATAACCAACCAAATCAAATTATAATATATGCTGAATATCCTCAAGGAACAGATATTGAGAAAACAAATTCAATAACAAAAGATATTGAGCAGGAAGTTATTGAAGTTATAAATGCTTCAAAATATTTTGAAAACTCTAAAAATTTCATGGTTGAATCCATGCTAAGTCAAGTTGGAGATGGAGCGGGAAATCAACAAAATGATTTTGGGTCCCAAGCTGATATGCCTCACAAATCGAAGATTACAGTTACAATGAGAGAGTTTAAATATAGAAATGGGTTTTCTAGTGAAGATATGAGAGGTGAAGTACAGGAAAAATTAAGTGGCAAGTATCCAGGATTATCAATTTCTGTAGAAAAAGATGAAAATGGACCTCCTGCCGGATATCCTGTAAATATTGAAATTTCAGGTAGAGATTATCTAGAGCTCATTGAGACCGCAGAACAAATGAGAATATTTATTAATAATCAAAAAATTTCAGGAATTGAAGAATTAAAAATTGATGTTAATAAAAGTAAACCATCACTTGAAATTGAAGTTGATAGACAAAAAGCAGGAGAGCTTGGAATTAATCCTAGTCAAATTGGATTAGTACTAAGGAGATCATTATTTGGAGAAAAGGCAGGTATATTTAAAAAAGATGGAGAAGATTATGATATTAATGTAAGATTTAACAATGAAGATAGATATGATCGTTCTCTGTTATTTAATCAGAACATAATTTTTAGGGACATGTCGGATGGTCAGGTCAAAGAAATTCCGGTAGCATCTTTAATTAAAACAAAAAATGTTGAAACATATAGTGCAATCAAACATAGGAATCTTTCTAGAGTTGTAACACTATATTCTTCAATCCTTGCAGGATATAATGCAAAAGAAATTGTTGATCAAATCAAATTTCAATTAGATGGTTTTGATATTTCACAAGATGTCAATTTTAAATTCACTGGTGAAATTGAGGAACAAGATAAAAATCAAGAGTTTTTAAATACGGCTTTATTAATGGCTTTAATGTTAATTCTTCTATTACTTGTATTTCAATTCAATTCTATTGTTAAACCTTTAATAATTATACTTTCTATATTCTTAAGCTTTATTGGTGTATTTCTTGGCTTAATAATTTTTAATATGACTTTTGTTATTATTATGACGATGCTTGGTATAATTTCTTTAGCTGGTATTGTTGTAAATAACAGTGTGGTATTAATAGATTATACTCAGCTTTTGTTAGACAGAAAAAAAGAAGAACTAAATGTTGAAAAAGACAACATGTTGTCTAAAAATCAAATATTTGAGGCTATAGTCAGTGGAGGAAAAGCAAGATTAAGACCTGTCATATTAACTGCAATCACAACTATACTTGGATTGATTCCTCTAGCTATTGGGTTAAATATCGACTTAATGAGTTTGTTTAGTAGCGGTGATCCAAATATTTATATTGGTGGTGATAATGTGATTTTTTGGGGACCATTGGCTTGGACTGTAATTTTTGGGTTGACCTTTGCCACATTTTTAACTTTAGTTATTGTACCAGTTACATTCTATCTAAGTAAGAGAGCAGCTCTAAAAATTAGAGAATTCAAATTGAATTAAAGGATTGTAATATTCAAATTCAGATTATAATATAATTTATTAGATATTTGTAGATATGTATCGAAGTCATAATTGTGGAGAATTAAGAAAATCCGATATAAATAAAGAAGTTAAGTTATCCGGATGGGTTCAAAGAGTAAGGGATAAAGGATTTTTAATTTGGATTGATTTAAGGGACAGATACGGTATCACTCAGTTATTTATTGATTCTGAAAAAACATCAAAAGATGTTATTCATACTGTAAAATCTTTAGGAAGAGAGTATGTAATCTCTATTTCTGGAAAAGTAGCAGAAAGAGAATCTAAAAATGATAAAATCCCAACTGGTGATATAGAAGTTTTAGTTGATTCTATTTCAATCTTAAATAAGGCTGAAACCCCTCCATTTACAATTGAAGATGAAACGGATGGTGGAGACGATCTAAGAATGAAATTTAGATATTTAGATTTAAGAAGAAATGTTCTAAAAGACAACCTGATTTTTAGAAACAACTTAAATTTTGAAGTAAGAAAATATTTAAAAGATCAAGGATTCATTGATATAGAAACTCCATATTTAATTAAATCTACACCTGAGGGAGCAAGAGATTTCATTGTTCCATCAAGAATAAATAAGAATGAGTTTTATGCTCTACCACAATCTCCTCAAACGTTTAAACAACTACTCATGATAAGTGGTTTTGACAAATATGTTCAAATTGTTAAATGTTTTAGAGATGAAGATTTAAGAGCTGACAGACAACCTGAATTCACACAAATAGATTGCGAAATGTCTTTTGTTAATCAAGAAGTTGTTCTAAACACATTTGAAGGAATGGTAAAGCATCTTTTTAAGACTTGTTTAAATTATAATTTGAGTGATTTTACTAGAATTCCATTTAATGTAGCTATGGAGAAATATGGTTCTGACAAACCAGATACTAGATTTGGAATGGAGTTTTTTAATATTAGTGAAGCTGCTAAGGGAAATGGGTTTAAAATATTTGATGATAGCGAAGCAATCTATGGATTCAATATTCCAAATGGATCTGAATTTTCAAGAAAAATTATTGATTCATATACCGATTGGGTAAAAAGACCTCAAATTGGAGCTCTAGGTCTAATTTGGGTAAAACACAATGAAGATGGAACCGTAAAATCTTCTATTGATAAATTTTTCAGTGAAGATGAACTTAAAAAATTGACTGAATCTAATCCTGGTGATCTTAGCTTTATAATTTCAGGTAAGAAAAATAAAGCTTTAAATCAGTTAGGTTCGCTGAGAGTTGAGGTTGGGAACAGATTAGGATTGAGAAAGAACAACGAATTTGAAGCTTTATGGGTTACAGATTTTCCATTATTTGATTGGGATGATGAAACAGAAAGATTTCATTCAATGCATCATCCATTCACATCACCAGTTGATGGAATAATTAATGGAAATCCTGGTGATACATTAGCCAATGCATATGACCTGGTTATTAATGGAAATGAGATTGGCGGAGGTTCAATCAGAATTCATGATGAAAAACTTCAAGAACAAGTTTTTTCTATCCTTGGTTTTTCTAAACAAGAAGCAAGAAATCAGTTTGGATTTTTAATGAATGCCTTTAAATATGGAGCTCCTCCACACGGTGGTATTGCTTTTGGATTCGATAGACTTGTTGCCGTTATGAATAATGATGAATCAATTAGAGATTATATTGCTTTTCCGAAAAATAATAGCGGAAAAGATGTCATGATTGATAGCCCTTCTTCAATTGATAAAAGTCAACTTGACGATTTGAATATTAAATTGAAATAGTTTGATATTTAGATCTATTCTATATATAATTTTCTTTTTAGATCTCATCTTACTTTTTTACGGACTATATATAAATAATAATGGAGCAGAAAATGGTGAAAAAATAATAGGCATTAGTGTGTTGATTTTCTGTTTTTTATTCATGCCTCTGTTTTTATACTACAGGTATAGAAATAAAAAACTTGACGATTATTTATATAAAGATTAAAGAGCCTTTTCTTTTCTTTTTTTTATAAAAAAAGCATCAATAATTAACTTACACTCTTTAGAAAGTACTGCAGATTTAACCTTTGTTTTTGGATGAAGCTTAGTCCCTAAAACTTTATAACCTCTGTGTTTATCACTTGCGCCATAAACCAATCTATCTAATTGTGCCCAGTACATAGCTCCAGCACACATTTGACAAGGCTCCAATGTTACATAAAGAGTACATTCATTTAAATATTTATTTCCTAAATGATTGGCTGCAGATGTGATTGCCATCATTTCAGCATGAGCAGTTACATCATTTAACGTCTGTGTTAAATTATGGGATCTTGCAATAATTTTATCATTTGAAACAATTATAGCTCCCACAGGAATTTCATCTTTTTCAAAAGCGTATTTGGCTTCAGCCAAAGCTTTTTGCATATAAAATATATCTTTTTCCTCTTGTGTCATTAATTGAGTTTTTTATACCATTCTAAGGCTAGTCCATCAGTTAAACTTGCAATAAAACAACTCACATCAAGTAAACTTGAATAAAGATCTGTTTCTTTGTTAAGATATTCTTTGGGGATGCACTCTAATGCAAGTTCATCAAATGCGCTTACTTTATCTTCTTTTAAATTTATAACAGAATTTGTAAATGTTTTAAGTAAAAAGTTAAGAACCTTATAACCTGTCAATTCTTTTTCAATTACCTCTTTTGATTTGTAAACTTTATCTACACTAATTTTTATTATTCCTTCCATTTGTGCTTTATACTTTGACTTACTCATCAAAGAATCCTTAAAATTTCCTTTCAAAATTTCTTCTTCATTTTCTATAAAAATTTGAACGGCTTCATTAATCAAAGTATTAATTGCAAGAGCTCTTAAATATGCGATTCTTTGACCTTTCAAGCTCATGTTATTATATTTCTTTTTATCAATTGAATTACTAACCAATTTGACTAAATATTCTAAAGCAAATTCCTCTGGAATCCAATCTAAATTAATTCCATCCTCAAAATCAATTAATGTATAACATATGTCATCTGCAGCTTCTACTAAAAAAGTCAGAGGGTGTCTATTATAATTATTCTCACCTATTTTTAATCCTAATTCCGATGCGACTTCATCAAAAAAATCAGACTGATTTGAAAAGAACCCATACTTTTTATCCTTTATATGATCAGTTGGTCTATGTGGTAAAGATTTTTTTGGATACTTAGTGAAAGCTCCAAGTGTTGAATAACTTAATCTTAATCCACCTTCAGAACCTGTTTTGCTTTCAGTTAAAATTTTAAATCCATTTGCATTTCCTTCAAATGTGCAAAGATCATTGTACTGTAAGTCTGTTAATTGAGACTTGTATTTTACTCCATCTCCAATTTTAAAAAAGTCTCCTATTGCAGATTCCCCACTATGACCAAATGGTGGATTTCCAATATCATGCGATAAACATGCAGCAGCTACAATACTTCCAAAATCATTAATTTGAAATTTGTAAACTTCTTTTAAATAAGGATACTTATCTAAAATGAATTTTCCAACAACTCTACCTAAACTTCTACCTACTACAGATACCTCTAAACTATGCGTTAATCGAGTGTGGACAAAACTGGTTTTTGAAAAAGGGACTACTTGGGTTTTATCTTGTAGTGATCTGAAAAATGAAGAAAAAACTATTCTATCATAATCTACATCAAAACCTACTCTAGTATTGTCTTGCTCAGATCTTAGACGTTTTAAACTATCACCTTGTCTTTTTAAGGATAGTAGGTTTTCCCATTTCATTAATGCAATTTAATATTTTTTAAAAGGAAAAGTCTTTTTGAAAATAAATACTAGAGTTTAATCTTCATTAATCTAGCACTAGAGCTACTTTTTTCATCCTCTGATGTAATCCAAAAAGTATTTGAGTCAATTATTTTTATTGCCTCCACTTGAGTTTTGCCAATTGGAATTTCATACATGTCTATCTTATAATCTTTTTTACTTTCAAGATCAAAATCTTCAATTTTTAAAATATAATATTCATTGAATAAAAGAGTTCCAGTTAAAGCAAGAAGTTTAGTTTCCGGATCATAATCTCCCCCAGTGATGATTGACTGAGTATTCAAATTTCCAATTTTCTTTGCTTCGTATTTACCAGCAATTTTTGGTAAAGCGTATATCTCTGTAATTTTTTTGAGCTTATTTTTTGTAAGAATAATCAAATAGTCATCTATTGTAATTAAAGCTTCAGCATCGTATTGTGATTGACTATATGCTGTAGTAAATTTAACTTGTTCTGGATAATTAAATTCAATTAATTCCACCTCACTTGATGAAGGATTAATAGGAGTTTTTACAATGGATAAATTTTTACGAGTATCAAAATTATTACCCATATTAGCAACATAAATGAATTGATCATCTTTAGTAATATCTTCCCAATCATTATTTTTTACACCATTTAAAGTTCTTTCAAAAACTATTTTACCTTTTTTATCTAGATAATATAATTTAGGGTCACCTCCCGAGTCATTATGAGTGATGAATTGGCCATCTACAATTTCTAAACCTGACGTCTCATCAATTTTTTTTGATAGACTGATGTCTTCGGTGAGTTTTTGGGAATAAGAATTTTGATATGCAAAGCCAAAGATCACAACAACAAATAATCTGATCAATTTTAAATCATAATATTTAAGTTTCATTTTGATAACATTTAGTTAACATCAACAATAATTTTAATATAGATTTTTGTACACGTAAAGTTAAACTAAATATGAATAAGCAAAATAACGGAAATGATCAACTGAATTCAATTCGAAATGAATTAAACGATAGAGTTCAAGCAAAAGTAATTTTAGGAAATTCTCCGAGAATTTATTTTAATTGTAAAAGAAGATACAGAACTATTTAAAAATTAAATATCAAAAAATTAATAATTATTACAATATGTTTTTTAAGTTTTGAAGCTTTAGCTCAAGATGATAATAAAGGGAAGGTTTTTTCAACACTATTTTGGAACTTTAACTCAGATTTTACTAAAGATGCTTCAAAGAAAAAAGCATTTGAAATAAAAAGAGCCTATCTAGGTTATAATTATAAAATTGATGATAAACTTTCTACTAAAATAACTTTTGATATTGGTAAAAACAGCTCTGGTAGTTCGTACACTGCTTTTCTAAAAACAGCACAAATTGATTGGAAACTTGAAAAAAATATAAAAATTAGTTTCGGAATGATTGGTAATAAACAATTTAAGTATCAAGAAAAAGTTTGGGGCTACAGGTATGTTTATAAGACTTTTCAAGATGAAAATAAATTTGGAAGTAGTGCAGATATTGGTGCCAACGGAGAATTTAAACTTTCAAACAACCTGACATTTAATGCATTTATTTTGAATGGAGAAGGATATAAGAATATTCAAGATGATGATGGTTATTTGAAAATTGGGGGAAATTTAATTTATGAATTTAAAAATGGTTTCTCTGCAAAATTATATTATGACTCCGAACCTGGTGATGAAAACTTTAACGTAACAAATGTTGGGTATTTTGTTGGATACTCAAAAAATAATTCAAGGATTGGTATTGAATATAACAAAATAAATAATGCTGAATCATACAAAAACCCTTCTCTTGATTCTAATCTATCAGGATACTCATTTTATGGGTCTCAAAAAATAGGAGGAAAAGGTGAGATATATGCTAGATATGATAATCTAGAATCAAATACACTTGTTGGAAATTCAATTCCATGGAATTTTGGCAAGGATGGGAAATTATTAATAATTGGATATCAAACTAAGGTTAGTAATGGTTTTAAACTAAGTTTCAATTATAGAAACTACAAATATTTAGATGAATCAAAGAACAGTAAATCAATGTTCTTTATTAACGCAGAAATTAAAATATAATTATGAATTTATTTAACATTAATTTAATGTTTTATTCAGATATTTTAACAACATTTACAGATAATATGGACATATATCTAATAATGATTATCGCCTTGGCAATTCTAGCCATTGGGGATCTTATGGTAGGTGTAAGCAACGATGCTGTAAATTTTTTAAATTCAGCATTAGGATCCAAAGCCATTTCAGTAAAAAAAATAATGATATTGGCCAGCTTAGGAGTATTAGTTGGTTCAGTATTTTCGAGTGGAATGATGGAGGTTGCAAGAAAAGGTATTTTCAATCCAGAAATGCTTTTCTTCTCTGAGATTATGATAATTTTTATGGCAGTTATGATTACTGACATATTATTGTTAGATTTCTTTAATACTTTAGGATTACCGACTTCTACCACAGTATCAATTGTATTTGAATTACTAGGTGCTGCAGTTGCAGTCTCATTAATCAAGATATCAGCAAATGCTGGTGATTTTAGTGAGCTTATTAATTATATAAATGTTTCAAAAGCCACTCAAATAATACTTGGAATAGTTCTATCGGTATTTATAGCCTTTTCTATTGGAGCATTGGTTCAGTTTATTGCCAGAACATTGCTCTCGTATAACTATGAAAAAAAATCTAATTGGGTAGGCTCCATTTTTGGGGGAGTTGCCCTGACTTCAATAACATATTTCATATTGATGAAGGGTATCAAAGGCACTTCTTATGCAAAAGAAACCTATGATATAATAGGTGGATCTACTATTTCTGCTTTTCTAGAATCTGAAGTTTTCATGATTTCTGCTGTTAGCTTTATTCTACTTTCAATTATTTCATATTTTCTGATGTTTTCGTTTAAAGTAAATATTTATAAGTTAATAATTGGCGTAGGTACATTTTCTTTAGCACTTGCATTTGCTGGAAATGACTTAGTTAATTTTATTGGTGTTCCAATTGCTGCGTGGCAATCCTATGAAGCTTGGGTTGCGTCTGGAATATCTGCTGATATGTTTTCTATGGAAGTTTTAGCGACCAAGGTGCCAACACCAAATCTTTTATTGTTTATAGCAGGTATGGTGATGGTTATTACACTTTGGGTATCATCTAAAGCTAAAAAAGTTACCAAAACAGAGATTGATTTAGCTAGACAAAGGGATACAAAAGAAAGATTTGAACCAAATTTTTTATCTAGAGGTTTGGTCAGATTTGCAATGAATGCATCCAAATTTACATCTGCAATAGTTCCATCGAAATTAAGAGAAAAAATTAATTCTCAATTTGAGGTTCCTGTTTTACAAATGAGTTCTAAAAAAGCATTAGAACTTCCAGCTTTTGATATGATCAGAGCATCTGTGAATATGATGGTTGCTGCAATTTTAATTTCAATTGCCACTTCATTTAAATTGCCATTATCTACCACATATGTTACGTTTATGGTTGCAATGGGAACATCTCTTTCAGATAGAGCATGGGGTTCTGAAAGTGCAGTTTATAGAGTTGCGGGTGTTTTAAATGTTATTGGAGGGTGGTTCTTTACAGCATTTATTGCTTTTACAGCATGTGGACTTGTGGCATTCCTTATTCATTTAGGAGGCCCAACTGCTATTGCAATTTTAATTTTCGGAGCAATTTTAATTCTAGTAAGAAATTATGTATCACATAGAAAAGAATTAGAATTTGAGAAAAACTCTGAAGTTTTAACAAAATCTGAAAGTAACTCGGTAATTGGTTTGATTGAAGAAAGTAGAAGTAACGTTTCCAAGGCTTCTAAAAAGATTAAATCAATATTTTCAACATCAATTGAAGGTTTGGCCCATGGCAATCTTGATAATTTAAAAAAGAATAAAAAATCCGTAGAAAAACTTTCTGAGGAAGTCGAGGATTTAAGAAATGATTTATTCTATTTCATTAAAAATTTAGATGAAGACACAATCAAAGCTGCCAGTAACTTTTATATAAATATGTTAACTCAGCTTCAAGACATTACTGAATCATTACAATATATTTCTAAAATAACTTACAAGCATGTCAACAACAACCATAAATTGTTGACATATAATCAGATAAAAGAATTATTAGAAATAAATTCTAAATGCTCTAGTTTGTATGACGACATAAAAAATTTATTTTCGGTATCAAATTTTGGAGAATTAAAATCTATTCTTGAAAGAAAACAGGAATTTGTTGATTTTCTTGAGGAAAAAATTGATATTCAAATTTCTAGAACAAAGAAAGAAGAATCAAGTCCAAAAAATACAACACTTTATTTTAGTCTATTAATCGAAACTAAAGAGATGATAGAAAACACAATGTCTCTCTTAGAGTTATATGATGATTCGTTAAAAAATAAATAATACAAGTTTTTGAAAGCCATTCTTTTGAATGGCTTTTTTTTTAATTTGAATTAAAATTCTGTATTGAAATATTTAGTTGAATTTATTGGTACATTTTTATTATTGACAATTATTGGTTTTTTTAAAAACCCTTTAATAATTGGAATTGGCCTGAGCTTACTGATATATTTAGGTGCAAAATTTTCTGGAGCTCACTACAACCCTGCAGTAAGTGTCTCTTTTTATTTAAAAAAAACTATTTCACTCAGAACTTGTATTAAGTATATTTTTTTTCAAGTATCTGGAGCAATTTCTTCAGCAACAATTCTATCAATTATCGGAAAAAATTTAATTATAAACCCAAGTGCAGAAGAGTCAATTTTTTTAATAATTGCTTCTGAGTTTTTCTTCACTTTTCTTATGATGTTCGTAATCCTAGTTGTTGCTATTTATCCAAAAACTAAAGGAAATAATTACTATGGTATAGCGATCGGATTAACAGTTTCTTTAGGGATATACCTAGTTGGAAATATATCAGGTGCAGTATTTAATCCTTCAGTATTTATAGGACCATCATTTATAGATTATTTGAACGGGGGCAATACAATAAATAATATTTATTTATACGTATTCTCAACTGTATCAGGAAGTCTATTTGCAGTACTTATTTACAATAAATTTCTAGAAAAATCCTAAGATCCACACATTAAGCAATCATCATCTTGATTGCCTTTAGATTTTGCAATCATCTCTTTTAACTCTTCTGGTGTTAATGGTTCTACAGGAATTTGAGCAGTTTCTGCAGGTGAAGGAACAGCAGCCACAGCTGAAGCAGTATCTACAGTTTCTTTAACTGGCTCTTTTTTCTTAGTATTATCAAGAGTAAACTTAATTGCATCAACTGCAGATTTAGTTCTTAAATAATACATACCAGTTTTTAATCCTGATTTCCAAGCATAGAAATGCATTGATGTTAACTTAGCCATAGTTGCACCTTCCATGAACAAGTTCAATGATTGAGATTGATCAATAAAATATCCTCTATGACGTGCCATATCTATAATATCCTTCATACTCAATTCCCAAACAGTTTTGTAAAGATCTTTGATGTCCTGTGGGATAAAATCAATATGCTGAATTGATCCATTTGCCTTCATTAATTCTTGCTTAAGCTCCTCGTTCCATAGTCCTAGCTTAACTAAATCTTCAAGCAGGTGTTTGTTTACAACTATGAACTCACCAGACAATACTCTTCTTGTATAAATATTAGATGTATATGGCTCAAAACATTCATTATTTCCTAGGATCTGTGAAGTAGATGCAGTTGGCATAGGAGCAACTAATAATGAGTTTCTAACACCATTCTTTTTTATATCTTTTCTAAGCTTAGCCCAATCCCATCTTCCACTTAAATCTTCATCTTTAACTCCCCACATATTGTGTTGGAATTCTCCTTTAGAAATTGGTGAGCCTTTATATGATTTATATGTTCCATCTCTTTGAGCTTCTTCCATTGATGCTGTTAAAGCAGCATAATAGATTGTTTCAAAAATATCTTGGTTCAAAGCCTTCGCTACATCAGACGTAAACGGCATTCTTAATTTAATAAAAGTATCTGCTAAACCTTGTACACCCAATCCAATTGGTCTATGTCTAAAGTTAGAGTTTTCTGCTTCCTTGACTGGATAGTAGTTTCTATCAATAACTTTGTTAAGGTTCTTAGTAACTCTTTTAGTTACATTAAATAATTCTTTGTGGTCAAATGAATTATTCTTTACAAACATTGGAAGAGCAATTGAAGCTAGATTACAAACTGCAATCTCATCTTTAGACGTATACTCTAAAATTTCAGTACACAAGTTTGATGATCTAATTGTTCCTAAATTTTTCTGATTAGATTTTCTATTACAAGCATCTTTATAAAGCATGTATGGTGTACCTGTTTCAATTTGAGATTCTAATATTTTTTCCCAAAGTTCTCTTGCTTTGATTGTTTTTCTTCCTTTAGCTTCTTTTTCATAATTCAAATAAAGCTTTTCAAATTCTTCACTATGACAGTCATAAAGTCCTGGGCATTCATTCGGACACATTAATGTCCAATCTTCATTACTCTCAACTCTTTTCATAAATAAGTCTGGAATCCACATTGCGTAGAATAAATCTCTTGCTCTCATTTCTTCCTTTCCGTGATTCTTTTTAAGATCTAGAAAATCGAAAATATCTGAATGCCAGGGCTCTATATAAATTGCAAATGATCCCTTTCTTTTACCACCACCCTGATCAACATATCTTGCTGTGTCATTGAAAACTCTAAGCATTGGAACAATACCGTTTGATGTTCCATTTGTTCCAGAAATATAGGAGCCTGTTGATCTTATATTGTGAATAGATAAGCCAATTCCTCCAGCTGATTGAGAGATTTTTGCTGTTTGTTTAAGTGTATCATATATGCCATCAATACTATCTTCTTGCATTGCCAATAAGAAGCATGAAGAAAGCTGAGGTTTAGGTGTTCCAGAATTAAATAATGTTGGTGTCGCGTGAGTGAAAAACTTTTTGGACATCAAATTATAAGTTTCAATAGCTGAATCTAAATCATCGTAATGAATACCTACAGAAACTCTCATTAGCATGTGTTGAGGTCTTTCAACAACAACTCCATTTAGTCTTAACAAATAAGATCTTTCAAGTGTTTTAAATCCAAAATAATCATAATTAAAATCTCTGTTATAAATAATTGTTGAGTCTAACTTCTCAGCATTTTTCTTTATTACGCTATAAACTTCATCAGAAAGTAGTGGAGCTTTTTTCTCAGTTCTTGGATTGACATAATTATACAAATCTGCCATTGTTTCTGAAAATGACTTCTTTGTGTTTTTATGTAGGTTTGAGACAGAAATTCTAGCAGCTAGGGTTGCATAGTCTGGGTGTGAAGTTGTCATCGTTGCAGATACTTCCGCAGCAAGGTTGTCAAGTTCAGATGTAGTTACTCCATCATAAAGACCTTCAATGACACGCATTGAAACCCTAACAGGATCAACAAGAGGATTTAGACTATAACACAGCTTTTTAATTCTTGCTGTGATTTTGTCAAACATCACTGGTTCCTTATGGCCGTCTCTTTTTATTACAAACATAGCTCTATTTTGTTTTGGTTGTTGTTGTGTTATTTGTTTTAAAAATCCTCGTCGAAACTAATCTCTTCGGATCTTGTATCATTATTTAAAACTCCAGCTTTTTGGTACTCAGAAACTCTCTTTTCAAAAAAGTTTGTTTTTCCCTGAAGTGAAATCATATCCATAAAATCAAATGGATTTGTTACGTTGTAAATCTTTTCACATTGTAACTCAACAAGAAGTCTATCTGTGACAAATTCTAAATACTGTGTCATTAGTTTTGCATTCATTCCAATTAAACTTACCGGAAGAGACTCTGTTATAAATTCTTTTTCAATATCAAGGGCATTTGTTATAATCTCCTTGATTCTTTCTTTTGGGACTTTATTTACTAGGTGATTGTTGTGTAAGTGAACAGCAAAATCACAGTGAACACCTTCGTCTCTTGAAATTAATTCATTTGAGAATGTTAGTCCAGGCATCAAGCCTCTTTTCTTGAGCCAGAAAATTGAACAGAACGCTCCTGAAAAGAAAATTCCTTCGACTGCAGCAAATGCAATTAAGCGTTCTGCAAATGAATCAGACTCAATCCACTTTAGTGCCCAATCCGCTTTTTTCTTAATTGCCGGAAAAACTTCAATTGCATTGAATAATTTATCTTTTTCTGCATCATCTTTTACGTATGTATCAATTAAAAGAGAATAGGTTTCAGAGTGAATATTTTCCATCATTATTTGAAAACCATAAAAGAATTTTGCTTCTGAGTACTGTACTTCATTCACAAAATTCTCTGCTAAGTTTTCATTAACGATTCCATCGGAAGCTGCAAAAAATGCCAAAATGTGCTTGACGAAATATCTTTCATCATCATTTAGCTTTGTGCTCCAATCCGTTAGATCTTGATGTAAATCAATCTCTTCAGCAGTCCAAAAACTAGCTTCACACTTCTTATACCACTCCCACAAATCATGATGTTTTATTGGGAAGATGACAAATCTATCTTTATTTTCTTTTAAAATTGGTTCAACCATAACAGTAATTAATTAGATTTTTTTGCAAATGAATGCCTAACAAAGATTCTAAATTGTTGTCAGAAATAAAAGAATTACTTATTCACAAATAGCCTTAGTTTTTAACAATTAACATTTAAAATGTTAAAATTTACTTTTTATTTTTTAGTAATTCACCAAACCATTTTTTTCCAAATTTTCTTATAAATGCATCTTTTAAGAAATCAATAAGATGTATATTGTTTTTGTCTCCCTCAGAGCAAGCGCTTTCACAAACTTCCCAATTATGAAAATTTAAAGCAATGTAGTTTTTTAACTCAGAAATTCTCACAGGATAAAGATGACATGAAATTGGTTTTTGGAAATCTACAACCTTATCGTTGTATGCATTTTCAATACCACATTTTACAATACCTTTTTCGTCAATATTTACATAAGCACATTCTCTTTTATTGATAAGTGGTGTATGTAAAATACCTTCATTGTCTGTAGTTGAAACACCTTGATTTGAAATTATTTCAAATCCTTCTTTAGAAATATATTTTTTTAATTTCTTGAAGTTTTTCTTTAAGACCGCTTCTTCATTTTTTTCCAATGGAGCTCCCTCTTCGCCCTTAACACAGCAGACTCCTTTACATACGTATGTATTACATTTAAATTTTTTATTTAAAATATCGTCAGAAATTAATGTATTATCAATAATTATCATTTTCAATTATTAAATTTGCATTTCTATTATGTTAAAAAAAATTGGCCTTTTACTGTGCATAATTATAATTGTTATTAATCTATTAAATTACAATTTTGACCTCGATTTTTCAGACAACGATAATAAAATTGCTTTAATAGGATTATTGGCTTCATTGTGTGCTTTAGTTTTAATTGTAATTTCAATGATTTCTGAAAAGATCAGTAAAAAAATTAAAGACTGATTTGTTCAATCATCACTCCAGCATTTTTCAGAAAATCAAGACCAGTTCTGTCTTTGTATTCATTTATATATACCACTCTAATTATTCCAGCTTGATGAATAAGTTTGCTGCATTCTCGACATGGCGATAAAGTAAGATACAAAGTACTTCCTTTGCACGATTGAGTAGAAGAAGCTACTTTTAAAATAGCATTAGCCTCTGCATGTAATACATACCATTTTGTGTAATTATCCTCATCTTCACAAGGATTTTCAAATCCAGTTGGGGTTCCATTAAATCCGTCTGATATTATCATTCTATCTTTAACAATCAAAGCTCCAACCTGTTTTCTTTTACAATGTGAAAGCTTTCCCCATTCAAGAGCCATTCTCAAATATGCTTTGTCATATCTTTCTTGCTTTTTTTTTTTCATTAAACGTATAAGATAGCTGTTAATATACAAACAATGACTGAGGATAAGGCTATATAAGTTCTATAATTTCTTTTTATAAATGAATTGAAAAAACTAATAAGCATAAGGAATATTAACACCGTAATAAGTTGTGCTAATTCTACACCAATAGAAAATCCAATTAAACCCACATAGTCAAATGAGTCATTAAATGTTATCTGATTAAAATAATT
>CEPL01065663.1_pt1 | contig 26089 bp, 25 predicted proteins | sample 530541 | NCBI WGS metagenome assembly CEPL01 (sample SAMEA2620339, study PRJEB7988) | marine metagenome | biome: marine biome (ENVO:00000447); feature: surface water layer (ENVO:00002042); material: "saline water (ENVO:00002010), including plankton (ENVO:xxxxxxxx)" | depth 5 m
TATGTTGCTTGATGACAGGTGTTCAAAAAAGACGTCCTTTAAACTAGCCCTATCAACAACACCCTGTTCTTTAAAAAATGCAACTGCGACACTCAAATTTTCTTTTGTTTCATTATTTTGAATTTTTGACAATACCGTATAATCTAAACTAGGGTTTTTAAGAAGGTATCTGTAAGAGTCTTTTAGCCCTGAAAGTTTTTGTAGTCGCGGTTTAATCATTTTAGTAATCAGAATTGATTGTTCCACACTAACCTCCATCTGACTTGCAATAATTTCTCTTAAAACCTGATCGCTCATTAACTGTATGTGTTGAGAATTAATCCAATCTAATTTATCAAGATTAAATTTTGAGCCAGACTTATTTATTCCACTCAAATCAAATTTTTCTATTAATTCATTAGAGCTATAAATTTCCTTCTCTTCTTCATTGTTCCACCCAAGAAAAACCATGTAGTTATTAAGTCCTTCTGGCAGATATCCTTCCTCTTTGAATCCTTTATGAACAACTCCGTCTTCTTCCCAATTTAATGGATAAACAGGAAACCCAAACTTAGCTCCGTCTCTTTTTGAAAGCTTACCTTTTCCGCTTGGTTTCAGTATTAAAGGAAGGTGAGCAAAAACAGGCATTTTCCACCCAAAAGCTTTGTATAGTAGCACGTGTAGCGCTAATGACGGAAGCCACTCCTCTCCGCGCACAACATGAGAAATTTCCATTAAGTGATCGTCAACAACATTGGCAAGATGATATGTCGGCATCCCGTCACTCTTAAATAATATTTTATCATCAATATCTCTTGTAGAAACAGAAATATTCCCTCTAATCGCATCTGTAAAATTTATAGTTTCTTCTTCAGGTGTTTTGAACCTCACTACATATTTACCTTCTTTTAAAAGCTCTTTTGTCTCGTCTTTACTAAGGGTTAATGAGTTTTTAAGCTTTAGTCTGTTGTGTGCATTATATATAAAGGTTTTCCCCTTCTCTTCGTGGTTTTTTCTATGAAAATCTAGTTTTTCTTTTGTGTCAAAAGCATAATAAGCAGCTCCTTTTTCAATCAACACACCTACATACTTTTTGTAAATTTCAGTTCTTTCACTTTGATTGTATGGTCCGTATTTTCCGGGGTTCTTTGGTGATTCGTCACACTGTATTCCTGCCCACGCAAGAGAATCTTCTATAAACTTTTGACTTCCCTTAACCTTTCTTTTAAGGTCGGTGTCTTCTACCCTTAGAATCAATGCGCCGTTCATTTTTTTTGCTAAAAGAAAATTAAACAAAGCGGTTCTAAGACCCCCAATATGTAAAGGTCCAGTTGGGCTTGGAGCAAACCTAAGTCTTGTTTTACTTGACATTATTGCAAAAATACGTTGTTGAGCCTAATTCTTACTTTATTTCTTCAGTTTTTCTAGGCACCAAAGGATTCATTATTTTGAACCATAATGGAGGAACGAAGCTTAATAGTATTGAGGCTGGGTAGCCAAAAGGAAGCTGTGGACTTTCTTTATAAGACTTTAAAACCTGATATTTTTTTGCAGATTTAAAATGATGATCACTGTGCCTTGTTAACTCATAAAGAACAATTCTTCCAATATTATGGTTCGAGTTCCACGAGTGGTGTGACTGTACCCTCTCGTATCTTCCCGAGGCATTTTTGTTTCGAAGCAGTCCATAGTGTTCAATGTAGTTAATACATTCTAAGAAAAGAAACGCTATTACGCCTGCTATTATTGCAAAAATCAAAGCTTTAGTCGAAAACAAAGCAAAAACGGCTAAGAGATAAACAGGCTGAATAATATGATACCAAAGCATGTCATTTTTAATCGAAAAGAAGCTAAGCTTTTTCATTTTTAAAAGCTCCATTTGTTTTTTCCACGCGTCAACATATTGTTTTGTTGTTGAAGTAAACCAAAAGCTATAAACACTTTGGTTGTATTTTGCTGTTGCACCATCATCTGGTGTAGCCACTTTTATGTGGTGACCAAAATTATGCTCTATGTAAAAATGCATGTAAAGACAAGGCATGAACAGCATTTTTCCAATAAATTTTTCAAAATAATTTTTCCTATGACATAATTCATGAGCAACATTGATTGCATTAGTTGCTAACAAAATTCCAGCTGATAACGAAAGGCCTATTAATTCTGATGTAGAATAAATATTACTGTCAATTTGTTTAAAGAAATAGTATAAGAGAACAAAAACAATCGGAAGGTTTATATACAGCATTAGATCAAAAACTGGATTAACCTTCTTCCTCTTTTCTTCATCTTCTTCAAGGTTCTCGTCGCTTGTTCCAAAGAGAACATCTAATGCAGGGATAATACCAAATGCGTAAATAACAGCAGTGTATGTCCAAAGTCCTGTTGAAGAAAAAGACAAATACGCCGACAAGGGAACTGTATATGCAAATAAATATTTTAAATCTTTCACCTGCCAAATATATAAATAATTGACATTACAAATATCATGCTTAAAAACTATATTTGCACCGAATTATGTCAATAGACTTTGTGTATAATACTGATTTTGAGCTTTCTAACAAAAAGCATGTTAGCGATTGGGTTTTGCGCGTTGTTAGCTCACACGGATATAAGGTGGACGAAATTGTATATGCTTTTTTTAACGACGAAGACCTTAAAGAGCTGAATATCAAGTATTTAAATCACGATTATTACACAGATGTAATATCTTTTGATGAAACTGTTGATCAGGTTGTTTCAGGTAATATCGCCATCTCTGTTGACAGGGTTAAAGAAAATGCAATCCAGAATGGCGTAGACTTTGATGGCGAACTGCGCAGGGTAATGATTCATGGCGTTTTACATTTTATTGGTTTTAATGACAAAACCAGTGTAGAAAAAAAAGAAATTAGGAAACAGGAAGCTTTAGCTCTTTCCATGTTTCACGTGAAACAGTAGAGATGTTTAAAAAAGAATATGATGTTATTGTTGTAGGCGCGGGTCATGCTGGAAGTGAGGCTGCTGCAGCATCTGCTAATATGGGTAGCTCTACTCTGTTGGTGACGATGAACCTACAGAACATTGCTCAAATGTCATGTAATCCTGCTATGGGAGGAATTGCTAAGGGTCAAATTATAAAAGAAATTGATGCTATTGGTGGTTACAGTGGCATAGTTACTGACTATAGCGCCATTCAATTCAGGATGCTTAACAGGTCAAAGGGCCCAGCAATGTGGAGCCCTAGAGCTCAAAGTGATAGAATGATGTTTTCTCAAAAATGGAGAGAGCTTTTGGAACAAACCCCAAATCTTGATTTTTATCAAGATTCTGTTACTGGCCTTTTGGTTGAAAACAGCACAATTAAAGGCGTTTCAACACAATTAGGGTTAGAAATAAGGTCTAAAACTGTGGTTTTAACAAACGGAACTTTCCTTAACGGATTAATTCATATTGGGGAAAAGCAATTTGGAGGAGGAAGGGTTGGTGAAAAGGCTTCCTTTGGTATTACCGAGGATTTGGTTGAGCTTGGTTTTAGTTCTGGAAGGATGAAAACAGGAACTCCTCCTCGTGTTGACGGAAGAACCCTAAATTATAACAAAATGGAAGAACAAGCTGGAGATATTAATCCTGGCAACTTTTCTTTTTTGCCATCATCTCCAAAACTCTCAAAACAAAGGAGTTGTCATGTGACATACACAAATTCAATCACACACGACTTGTTGAGAGAAGGTTTTGATCGTTCGCCCATGTTCAACGGGAGAATTAAGTCTGTGGGGCCTCGATATTGCCCGTCTGTGGAAGACAAAATTAATAGGTTTGCAGATAAAGAAAGGCATCAGATTTTTGTTGAGCCAGAGGGTTGGAGCACTGTTGAGGTTTATGTGAACGGCTTTTCCACATCTTTGCCAGAAGAAATACAGTACAAAGCTTTAAAATCCGTGCCTGGGTTTGAAGATGTTAAGTTTTTTAGACCGGGCTATGCTATTGAGTATGATTATTTTCCTCCTACTCAACTAAAACACTCATTAGAGACTAAGCCGATCAAAAATTTGTTTTTTGCCGGTCAAATCAATGGTACAACTGGCTATGAAGAGGCAGCTGCTCAAGGATTAATGGCTGGCATTAACGCTCACCTCTCGATTAACAGCAAAGAGGCTTTCGTTTTAAATAGAGACCAGGCCTATATAGGTGTTTTGATTGACGATTTGATTACTAAAGGAACTGAAGAGCCGTACAGAATGTTTACTTCCAGAGCTGAATTTAGAATGCTTTTACGTCAAGACAATGCCGATATACGATTAACCCACTTGTCTCATTCTATTGGGCTTGCATCTAATGATCGTCTTTCTCTTGTTAATTCAAAAATTAACAAAACAAATAAGTTTATTGATTTTATTACTGGTTTAAGCGTAAAGCCTGAAGAAATCAACCCTATTCTTTCTTATAAAAATTCAAAAGAAATCTCTCAATCTATGAAGCTTAGAAAGCTTTACAGTAGGCCTAATATTATAAAGGACGATATATCAAAGCTTGAAGCTGTTTTAAATTACGTTACCAAAAACAACATTAAAGATGATGTTTTTGAGCAAGCAGAAATTCAAATAAAATATTCTGGATATATAGATAAAGAAAAGGCAAATGCAGAAAAATTAAACAATCTAGAAAACATTAAAGTCCCTGAAGGCTTTGATTATTCAAAATTAAAATCATTGTCATCAGAAGCAAGGGTTAAATTAGAAGAAATAAAGCCAAAGACACTGTCACAAGCTTCAAGGATTAGCGGTGTTTCGCCTGCTGATATAAGCGCAATGCTTGTCTTTATGGGAAGATAGAATCATGGTTTCACGTGGAACAAATAGCTGTAATTCAATTGAAACTAAAGACTATTTAGTGTCTAATGAAACGTTTATTGTGGAAGAAAAAGAAAAAGGAATTTCTTTTACACATCCTGTGATCGCTGATGAAAAAATAGAAAAATACTACAACACAATTGATTATTTACCTCACTCAAGCAACAAAACCTGGGTATCTTTTTTATTTGGCTTTTTTTCTGAAATTATGGTTAAAAAGAAAACCTCTTTTATGTTAAGGCTAGGCACTGTAAACACTTATCTTGATTATGGCTGTGGAGTTGGAAAGCTCATTAACTCAATGAAAAAAAAAGGAGTAGCGTCTTATGGCTATGACACAAGCTCGTTAGCTGTTTCGGTCTGTAATAATAAATCGTTAAAAGCCAGCCACAATTTAGACGATCTTCCGAATCAATTTGATTTAATTTCTTTTTGGCATTCATTAGAGCATGTTTCTGATTATACAAAAGCTCTAAAAAAAACAAAACAAATCCTATCTAAGAATGGCAGCGTGGTTGTGGCTCTTCCAAACTATGACTCTTTTGACGCAAAATTTTACTCAAAATTTTGGGCAGCCTACGACACGCCTAGACACAGGGTTCATTTTACTAAAAAAGGTTTCGTTAAGGCTGCTAAACAATTAGGTTTTGATGTTGTTAAAATCAAGCCGTTGTTTTTGGATTCGTTTTATATTTCAATGATGTCTGAAAAATACAAGCAAAGTCTTTTCTATTTTTTAAAAGGGTTTTTTATTGGTGCACTCTCAAATGTTTGCTTCTTTTTTACAAAACAAGCAAGCTCACACGTATATGTGTTAAAAAACTTAAAATAAGCCATTTTAAGACCCTTTGTTTGATAATGGCGTATTAGATGCTTGGTTTTTGTTTTTAGTTAAAATAAAGCCGCTTTGTGAGCGTTATTTTTGTAACAAAAGTGTTATATATGCAACAGCTAGTGTTTGTGTATTGATTTTGTAAGGCCTAGAGCTAGTCCAGTCATTATCATGTTTGAGTTTCCATTTCTTGTTGTTTGATAATGTGCAGCTTCAAATTGATCACACAGCTCTTCAATGTTGTTTTTTGTAACGTATTTTGAAAATGAATCAAAATTAAAATCTGTTTTAGCCTCAAAATTAACCAAGCTTGTAGCATTAATGTTTTTAAGAAAAGACTGTCGTATGAGTTCAATTGAAAATCTAAAAAAAGATTTTTGGCTCTCTCTGTCCAGCCTTGAAGCCTTGCTTGCCCAGCTAATTATTTTTGCTCCTTGCATTAAGTCTTTTCTAATTAAGAATGCGCTTCTTAAAAGCTCTCCAAATAATTTTTCAAATTCAGAGGACCCCTCATCGATGAACATATTATTAAATCCAATTGTCTGACATCTTGAAACAATAGTGGGTAATAAATCTGTTTTTCTTTTACATAAAAAAACAAACACTGTTTTGTTCCCTGGCTCTTCAACTGTTTTTAAAATCTTGTTTGAGGCTTCAAGATTAAGCCTTTCTGCTTCCCAAAAAACTACCACTTTGTATTGACTGTTAAATGACGATAAAGAAAGCTTTTTTATTAAGCTTGAAACACTGTCTACACCAATTCCAAGTTGCTTGTTTCCACAATTAAGAACATCTTTCCATCCATTGAGGCTTGCATTTAATTTGGAATCAAGAACGTATTCTTTCCAACTAGAAGCATAAAAATCATATGTGTTTTCATCTTTTTTTAACGAAGAAGGTATAGGAAAAATTAAATGAAAGTCAGGATGGTTTAGCTTATTACACATCATTTCACTTAGTTGTTTTTTTTCCGAATCAAGATTTAGGCTTAGTATAACTTTAGAAAAGTTTAAAGCAGCTTTTAGTTTTTCGTTATTTAAACCATAAAGCATTATTGCGTTAGGCACTCTTTTGCTGTCTGTAATTTTTTTTAACTCTTCTATTTGATTATAATTTTCCATCAACTAATGCCTTAAAAATAAACCATATTCTCTTATAAATGACATATCTTTGAAAAAGAATATGAACACAATTGATCAGTTTAGTTTTTCAGAAAAAAAAGCAATAATTAGAGTTGATTTTAATGTTCCGATAAACAATGGAGAGGTTACAGACAATAGTAGAATAGTAGCAGCATCACCAACAATAAAAAAAATTATTTCTGACGGAGGAGCATGTATTTTAATGAGTCATTTAGGAAGGCCAAAAGGCATTGATCTAGGTCTGTCTATGGCCAACATTTCAAAAGAAGTTGAGCGTGTTCTAGGCTCAGAAATTTTGCTCTCTAAAGATGTTGTAGGACCAGATGCAAAATCTAAATCAAAAAACCTAAAACAAGGTGAAATTTTATTGTTAGAAAATTTAAGATTCCACAAGGAAGAAATGGAAGGTGATGTGGCGTTCGCAAAACAACTTTCAAAACTAGCCGACTGTTATATAAATGACGCTTTTGGTACAGCACATAGACCCCATGCATCTACAACGACTGTTGCTCAGTTTTTTGAACACAAGTTCTTTGGTAAACTTCTTGAAAAAGAAGTTTTATCTATTGATAAAGTTATGAAATCAGGTAAAAAACCTGTTCTTGCTATATTAGGTGGAGCAAAAATTTCTACAAAGATTCCAATTGTAGAAAATATAATAGACGTTGTTGATCATATAATTATCGGAGGAGGAATGTCATTTACTTTTGTCAAAGCCCTAGGCGGCAGCATTGGAAATTCAATTCATGAAGACGAAATGATAAATACTGCTCTAGATATTTTACAATTAGCTAAAAACAAAAGTGTTAAAATTCATCTTCCTGTTGACGTTCTGTGTTCAACAGAATTTAGTAATGATGGTGTACAAAACATATTCGATATTGATAAAATACCAGACAAATTTGAGGGAATGGATGCTGGCCCAAAATCATTAGAAATTTTTAAAGAGGTGATTTTAAAATCTAAAACAATATTGTGGAACGGGCCTGTTGGGGTTTTTGAATTTTCAAGTTTTTCTAATGGAACAAAATCTGTTGGAGATGCAGTAGCAAGAAGCACTGAATGTGGCGCTTTTTCACTTGTTGGTGGCGGAGATTCAGTTGCAGCAGTCAAAAAGTTTAAGCTACAAAACAGTGTAAGCTATGTTTCCACTGGAGGAGGCGCAATGCTTGAAAGTCTTGAGGGAAAAAAATTACCAGGCATTAGCGCTTTAGAAAATTAGTAATGAGAATTTTTGAAGCTTTTCTTATTTTATTAATATTTGTTTCTTGTGACAAAGAAGTTAAAAATTTTAAACCCCAATCTTCAGGAAGAATAAATTCTATTTCTGTTATAATTGATAAGCCATCATGGGACGGCAAAATTGGAGATGCAATAAGAGATAAATATGCATCTGAGTTCATTGGCTTACCACAGGTTGAGGAAACATTCACTCTCAATTATATTCCTTATGAAGCGTTCACGGGTTTTGGAAGAACTGCGCGAAACATTATTTATATAAACAAAAGTAAACAAGACAAACCAAGAATGATTAGAGACAGGTACGCTAGGCCCCAGCTTTTTTTAGAGGTCTCAGGCTTAGACAATGAGTCTGTAATTAAAGGAATATCAAGTTCATTTGAGTTTTCATCTGCCCAATTTCAAAATGGAGAAATTGCAGAGAACAGAAAAAGAATTCTCAACTCACTCTTAAAGGACACAGGTCTAGATTCATTAAATATTTCGCTAAAGATTCCATCTGCATATTCCGTTTATAAAAACGAATCACAAACTGTATGGCTTCAAAAACCATTAAAAAATGGCACATCTAATTTAATTATTAAAGACCTTAATAACCCTGTTTCTGATTTTGAAAAGATAAACCTGAACGATGTAGTTTCTTTGAGAGATTCAATTGGTCAAGAATTTATACCTGGAAGGGTTCAAAACAGCTATATGATTACAGAGAAAGAATACCTGCCCTACATATCTTACCAATTTGTAAATGGTTTTGAGGCAATTGAAACGCGCGGTACATGGGAGGTGAAGGGTGACTTTATGGGTGGCCCTTTTATAAATTACATTATCAAAGACACATTGAATAAAAGCCTTCTATATGTTGAAGGGTTTGTTTTTTCTCCTTCTCAAAGAAAAAGAGACAAGATGATCGAACTGGAGGCGGTTATTAAATCACTGGTGATAGGAAAAAGATAATTATTTATCTTATTCTTCTTCTATTTTTGAATCATCTTCTGTCGTTGAATCATCTTTCATTTCCTCTTTGAAATCTTTAATGCCTCTTCCAACCCCTTTCATAAGCTGAGGGATTTTATTGACACCAAAAAGCAAAATTATAGCTAAAGCTATTAAAACAATTTGACCTGGACCTAATGCTAACAATATTAAACTTAAATTCATAAGAATATTTTTAACAAAAATATAAATAAAAACTACACATTATTTATTTCATAAAAATTAAATTATAATTGATGATTATCTTTGTTTCAAATGACTTCAAAAAAGAATAACAAAAATACAAATCCAACTTCAAACAACTACAGGCTTGTGGTGTTGAATGAAGAAAATTATGAAGAGAGGCTTGCTTTAAGATTATCAAAGCTAAATGTGCTTTCTGCCTCTATTGTTGTTATTCTTTTTTTAGTTTCAATCACTGCTTCTATAATATTTTTTACACCTGTAAAAGAATATATTCCTGGATATGACACAACAGAAATGAGACTTCAAGCTGTAGAAAATATAAGGCTTTTAGACTCTGTTATGATTATTCTTGAAGACTATCAGCAGTATGTGTTAGCTTTACAAGCCACAATTTTAGGAGAGGAGCACTCTAATAAGTACCAATCAGACATAGAACTAATTAAAGTAGATTTATCAGAATTAAAAAAACCAGTGAACATTCAAGATTCTGTTTTAAGGAGACTTGTCGAAAGAGAAGACAGATTTAATGTTATTGAAACTTCTAGCTCAGAAATTGGGCTAAACCTGCAGCCACCAGTTAATGGCATAATTTCGCATGGATTTAGTGTTCCAGAAAAACACTATGGAGTTGATATTGTTTTAAAAGAAAAAACACCAGTAAAGTCTGTTGCAGATGGAATTGTTATTTTCTCAGAGCAATCAATTGGGGCAGGACATACTGTATTGATTTTTCATAAAAACAACATCTCCTCAATATATAAACACAACCACTCTTCTAGCGTTGAGAAAGGAGACTTTGTGAAATCAGGACAGATTATTGCTCTTTCTGGAAACACAGGTGAAAACACAACAGGTCCACATTTACATCTTGAGATTTGGGATGATAAAGGGCCAATCAATCCTGAAGATCTAATAACTTTTTAAAATGTTAAAGAGATATTTGGCTCGGCTTTTTTCTTTGATAATTGTAAATAAAATTGAATCTACATATAACAAGGCGCCAGAGATTCAAGCCAAAATTCTTAAACAATTAATTAAAAAAGCAAAAACGACTGACTTTGGCAGAAACCACAATTTTTCTAAAATATTTTCGTATCAAGATTTTTGTAACAATGTTCCTGTAAGAGATTATGAACAACTTCACAGTTATATAGAAAAAGTAAAGAAAGGATGCGAAAATGTCCTATGGCCAGGAAAACCAAAGTATTTTGCCAAAACCTCTGGAACAACAAGCGGGTCAAAGCTCATACCTATCACAAAAGAGTCAATACCTAATCACATAAAATCTGCCAGAAATGCGTTATTGTTTTATATAAATAAAACAGGAAAAACAAAGTTTTTAAATGGCAAAATGATTTTTATTCAAGGTTCTCCAATACTTGAGGAAATTAACGGAATTAAAACTGGAAGACTTTCTGGAATTGTTGCTTATTATGTTCCCAGCTATTTAAAAAGAAATAATATGCCATCATGGGAAACCAATTCCATTGAAAACTGGGAAGAAAAAATACTTAAAATTTGTGATGAAACATCAAAAGAGGAAATGACGGTAATAGGAGGAATTCCATCCTGGGTTCAAATGTACTTTGAAAAACTCCTTTCTTTAAATAAGAAGCAAAATATTAGCCAGCTTTTTGAAAAATTTTCTTTGTACATATATGGTGGCGTTAACTACTCTCCATATGAAAAAATATTCAACAAACTTATTGGAAGAAAAGTAGATTCTATAGAGTATTTCCCTGCGTCAGAAGGGTTTTTTGCTTATCAAAATGACCAAAAAGACAAGTCCCTGCTTTTGCAGTATAATTCAGGAATATATTTCGAATTTATTAAGGTCAAAGATTTTGAAAAAAAGAACCCAAAAAGATTCAATCTTTCAAATATTGAAATAAATATAAATTATATCTTAATTGTTTCTACAAATGCTGGTTTATGGGCTTATAATACTGGTGATACTGTAATGTTTGTTTCGACTGTTCCACCAAAGCTTTTAGTAACAGGGAGGTATAAACATTTCATTTCAGCTTTTGGAGAACACGTTATCGCGTCTGAGGTTGAGCAAAGCTTGTCAGAAACTGCTAAGAAATTTAACATAAGTATTTCAGAATTTACAGTTGCTCCCAAAATTGAAAATGGCGATAAGTTGCCATGTCATGAATGGTTTATAGAATTCGAGGAATTAGAAACTAATATAAAAAAGTTTGAAAAGCATTTAGACTCCATGGTTCAAGAAAAAAACATTTACTATAAAGACTTAATTAAAGGCAAGGTTTTAAAAACTTTAGAGATCAAAAAACTAGAAAAAGGAACATTCAACAGCTATATGAAATCTATTGGAAAGCTAGGGGGTCAAAACAAAGTTCCAAGACTATCAAACAACAGAGATTTTGTAGAGAGACTGTTGAAAAAATAATTCTATCTTTTATACAGCTTAATTCTCTTATTAATAGTATAGTTGGTTAGACGAGAGTCTAATTCATCTTTTTCTTTCACAATGATGTTTTTTCCAAAAGCACGTTTAAAGCTTTTATTTAAGCTGTCTATTGATTTGTTTTTTCTCTTTGTCGCAAAATCTTTAGTTTTACCTTTTTCCTCAAATAAAAAAAGAATCTCTTTGTTGGAAACAACTTCTTTTTTTGTAAAAAGTAGTATCATTTTTATCTCATCAGGACCTAAATTAATTTGATTCAACGAATTAAACAAGGAGTTGCTACTTATAAAATAAGTTTTGCTAACCCTGTCATTTGAAAGCCATAATAAAATCAAAATGATTATTAATGTAATCCCACCTCCAATTAGGTAGTTAACAAAACTTATATACCCCCTTATAAAATATTCTTCTGAAATAACATTTTTGTCAAGATCTTTTAAATCATAGTAGGTTATGGAATTGGTATTATTTGATGTATTTCTAACAGAACTTATTATTATTCCATTTTTAACAATTGATTTTCCTCCACTTTTATACAGAAGAAGGTTATCTGAGTATCTTATAATTTTATTATTCTCAAGATCTATCTCAAAAATATTTGGAGGCTCCATCTTGTTTATAAGTATTTTCCCGTTTAAATTAAAAAACCTATCCCCCGAAGTGTTACTTTCTTCAATGTATGAGGGATTGATTAGCCCACCCTTTTCCCAAGTTAACGTCTCCATATTTAATGAATATAAGTTTGGGTTTTTTATAGGGGCTTGGTTCTGTGGCCTTTCAAAAAAGTCAAACAAATACAAAGAATTGTTTTTTACAGTAAATACAGGATTTGAAATTCCATCTGGAGCAGCTCCACTTGTTTTTATATAATCCCAATCACCAGAGTTAAAATTGAACTTTGTTAAAATGGACTTTGTTTTCCAAAAGCCGTATCCACCAAGTAAATAAAGCTGGTTGTTATAGCTAAAAAAAGCACCTGCATATTGATTCCTTTGAGCAAAAGAGCTATCAATCCTGTTAATAGAACCATTAAAAAATTCATACAAGATACCTCCTCCTGGATACAATAAGTAAGTTCTTCGATTATTGAACTGTGTTCTTTGGCTGTTTGATGAGGCGGCCAAAGGAACTAAAGCTTGTAGGCTTGTTGTAGTGCTTGTTTGAACATTTAAAAACTCACTTGGCAGAGGTGATTTGTATTTAAAAAAATTGAATGTTTTTGTTTTAATATTTCCAAGAAAATAACCGTTTTTTGTTAATATATTAAAATAATTTCCAGGACCATTTACAATTAAAAAATCATTACCCAGTAACTTCGTTGAGACCTCTTCTTTTGAAAAAATTTTCTGATCAAAAGGGATCAGCTCAGCTAATGCCCCCTTTTCAATATTCTCTTCAATTTTTTCAGAAAAGCTTCTTTTTTCTTTCTGTGAAAAAGCTAAAAAACAAAACAAAACAAAAAGAAGCCTTATCATTTAAAAACGGCGTAATATAAAATGCACAAATAAACAAAAAGAACAATAACAGTAATTCCGAGCGTGAAAACCTGTGACAAAAGAAATCCAACTAAAAGAATGCTGATTGACGAGATTAAGATTGTTACCGATGCTCTCCAATGACTAGCACCCTTGTTTAACAATCGATGATGTAGATGAATTCTGTCAGCAACAAAAGGAGATTGCTTTTTATAAACCCTTATCACAAAAGCTCTTAAAGTATCTGCAAGAGGATAAATCAACAGTAGTATTACAAACAATGGTCTTGACATATAACCATCAGTAACTATAAATGAAGAGCTATTTAATGTGTAAAAGATAAAGAACGCCATTACAGACCCTAACAACAAAGAACCAGTATCTCCTAAAAAAACTTTTTTATTTGGGTTAAAATTGTATGCTAAAAACCCAACTATAGCTCCTGCTACAGCAGGAACAACAAGTTCCATTTCTCTTGAAGAAACAGCAAGTATTGCTCCCATAACAAAGAAAAACTTTAAAGATAATAAAGAAGCAAGTCCGTCAATACCATCAATAAGATTCAAAGAGTTAACAACAACAATAAAAACAAAAAGACTTACTGCTACACTCAATAGATATGGCAGTTCTTCAATTCCAAAAATACCATGAAAAGAATCAATCATATATCCACTTTGAAGCAAAACAATTCCAGCAAATAATTGAAGGAAAAACTTCTCTCGATATTTTATATTAAAAAGATCATCTCCAACACCTATTAATGCAATCAAACAAAAACAAAGTAAGGCATATGAATTTATTTCAATAAGCCCTGTTGCCTTTCCAGCTCCATAACATACGCAAAACGTAAAAAACATCGCCAAACCTCCAGACCTTGTGGCATTTAGCCTATGCGAAGATCGATCAGTGATCGGATCAAACATTTTATTTAAATTAAAAGATTTATTTAGGTATTTATTTAGATATAATGATAACCCAAGCGCTAAGAAGAAAAACAAAAAATGATTTAAATAAGCCTCTAGCATATTATTTTATTTTAAAAAGATGAATAATAAAACTTGTTTTTCTCTTAAAGCTACCGTTTGCCTTATAACCCTTTATTCTTTTATCGTCCATATTCTTAGTTTCATATATTCCGTTTTTTTCGCCAGTTAAGTTTTCAATTTTAGTTTTAAGCTTTAAAACAAACTTATCTCTCAGTTCAGTTAAATGCGACTTACTGTACTTTTTTTCAGAAAGAATTTCATTGAGCATTGATGCAGAAACAAAGGGCTTAGACGAAAGTAGTTGAATAAATTTTATTTCAGCAGCGCTTAATGAAACAAACTTTTTTCTATTATATATGCCGCTCTCGTCATAAAGTATTAGGCCTTTTATGTGATCTTGATACACAAAAAGCTTCATCATTATCCAGAAAAACACCAACGAAACAAAACCGATTAAGACAACTTTTAAAGGTTTTGATTCAGCGGCATTGTTAATTAAAGAGTATCTGTTTTTTTGTATTTCAGTACTCTCAAGATTTGTTAAATCATAAGATTTAACAGAAAGTTTATCAAATCCGCTGATATAATATAAGTTGTTTTCAACAATATAGCACGGATATCTACTATTGTGGTTTAAAAACTCGCCCAATACTATATTTTCAACAATGACATTATTAATAAAGTCAATCATTGTAATTTTTTCAGGCGTTGTTAAAACAAGTGAAGAATTGTATTTAGGTAATGCAAAGTTTGAATATGTTTTTGCCAGCAAAGGATTTATTTTTCCTAGATTCTTATATAATGCATTATTAAAGTCATATAAAAAAATATCATCTAAATCAAAATCAACGTTTAGATCAACATTTGAGTTTCCGGTTCTTCCGCCCAAAATATAAAGCTTATATTCCGTGTAATCACCAATAGCTTTCCATCTAGCAGTTGGAATATACTTGCTGTTGTGGTAACTAATGTCCCATTGTTTGACTGTAGGATCATAAAAAGTAATATATTCTTTATGTGTCCACAACCCATAACCACCATATAAATGAAGCCTATTGTCTACTTCAAAATAAAAACCATTTGCTTGATTAAGGTGAAGTGTTGAATTGTCAACTCTTCTAAACGAACCCTCAAACTCTTCAAAAACAACACCGCCTCCATTATGAAATAAATGTAGTTTCTCGTTCAACACAATAGACCTGTATTCGTTATTGTTTAAAGGCCTACCAACAGTATTAGTCTGTTTTGAAAAATTTAAATCTTTAAATTTTTCATATATAAAAACAGAGTCTTTTAGTATGTGGTTCCCAAAGGGAGTTATTAGTTTTATTTGATTGTTTGCTGCTTTAGAAAAAACAAAAGAATTTATTGAATCAGGAATCGTAATTTTAGATTGAGAAAAAGACAAAGAATTAACAACTGAAAAAACAAATAAAACAACACACTCGATTAGAAACCTCATTAAGCAGTTTTTTGAAGCTTTAGGCTGGTCGTTGAGACTATCAGCTTAATATTTAGGCTTTTTAACAACACAAGCGCTTTGTTTTGAATGAATTTTTCAACAACACCCCTCTCACTGCAAAAAGGTCCTGACCCTACTGAAACAACATCATCAACAGCTAATAAAGATTTATTTTTTTCTTCAGATCCTGATAGGTATTTTCTTAAACAGTCAATCTCGTTCTGAGGAATCACAGCTGGCCTTCCTGAGCTTGTTCTAACAACATTTGTGGTATAGGGGTTAAGATTAATTAAATCAAAATCTATCTCTTTCAGTTTAAAAAAAAGGTATCCAGGAATTGCAGAGACTTTAGTTTTTTTTATTCTGTCTGACCAAGCTCTTTTCGTTGTATAAGTTGGAACATAGGCCTCTACGCCAAGCGCAGAATAATAATTTCTTGCCAGCATTTCTTTTTTTGATTTGGTTCTTACAGCATACCAGTTCATAAATCAAATATAACAAATTATATTTTTTAATGGTTCGGATATTTGTATTATATATTTAAACAATTGATTATCAGCAATTTATTTTATAAAAAAACTATATTTAGTAATTTGTTAAGTCTTGATTTTTTTTTAACACCAAACTATTTTTATTGTTAAATATTAAGCTAATTTTACACTGTGAATATTTTAATAATAGGAAACGGAGCTAGAGAACATGTTTTTTTTAAACTGCTAAGCGATTCTCCAGCCAAAACAAACCTTTTTTCAATTAATCCTAACGCAGCTATTCAAAAATTATCAAAGCCAATATTTAGCCCCTTCTCTTTTAATTTGGTAAAACAGGTTATTAGCAATTCAGCTATTGAAATGGTTATTGTAGGGCCAGAAAACCCTTTAATTGATGGTATTTACGATTTTATCAAAGCTGATTCAGAAATAAATCATGTTTCAGTTATTGGTCCATCTAAAAATGGCGCACAGCTTGAGGGTAGTAAAAAGTTTGCTAAGGATTTTATGTCCCGAAACAACATACCAACAGCTTTCTCAAAAACATTCACTAAAGAAACTTTTTTAGATGCATGTGATTTTATAAAGCAATCCACTCCACCATATGTTCTAAAAGCTGATGGCCCAGCAGCTGGAAAAGGCGTTGTGATATTAGAAAATGTTGAAGATGCAATTGCAGAACTTAAAAGTATGCTAATAGACTCAAAGTTTGGCGAATCTTCAAAAAAGGTTGTTATTGAAGAGTTTCTTAGAGGTATTGAAATGTCTTGTTTTGTAATATTCGATGGAAAAAATTATATAACCCTCCCTTATGCTAAAGATTACAAAAGAATTGGTGAAGGAGATGTAGGTCTAAACACGGGAGGAATGGGTTCTATTTCACCAGTCTCTTTTATTGACGAGGGTCTTGATCATAAAATTCATCAAAAAGTAATTAAACCGACCATTGACGGAATAATTAAAGAAAAGATTAACTACAGAGGATTTATTTTTATTGGCTTAATAAATGTTGATAGTGAACCTTATGTTATTGAATATAACGTAAGAATGGGTGATCCTGAAACACAAGTTGTTCTTCCTAGAATTAAAAATGATTTTCTTGAAATTATGCTTGCTATCGAAAATCAAACGCTCGATAAAATTAATCTTAAAATAAACCCTGATCATTTTTCAAATGTTGTCTTGGCATCCAAGGGCTATCCAGAAAAATATGAAAAAGGTTTTGATATTACTGGTTTAAATAATGTTAAAGACTCAATAATATTTCAAGCTGGAACAAGTTTAACTGAAAACAAGACAACTACTAATGGGGGTAGGGTACTTTCTGTTGTTTCAAGAGATAAAACTTTCCAAACAGCTTTAAAAAAATCCTACGGCAATATTGAGAAAATCAATTTTGAAGGAAAAACATTTAGAAAAGATATAGGTTTTGATCTATAAAAAGGAGTGAGCTGTAACTTCAGTTTCTTTACCTTCATTTTTATCATATTTAACAAGCTCTAGGGTCCAATAAATTAAAGCAGCTGAAATAACAAGCATAAAGCTGAAATTGATTGCGTTTTGTAGAAACCAATTTGCAATATCAAGCCTAATTACATCGAAGGGTAAAAATAGTATGTCAACAAATAGAAACTCAATAAATTCGAAGAATTCTTTCATAATATAGCAAAGATAAAAACAAAAAGTATTTTTGTGTAAACTTTATTAAAATAAAAATGAAAATTAGTTCTAATCTGGTTGAAATATTTCAAGCTTCAATTAATGAGTACCATATTAAAGATTTAGTAGATCAAAGTTTTGAAAATAGATTTTCAAAAGATCAAGTTTTTGAGTCCATGATGTATAAGAAAGCATGGATAGATACTGTACAATGGCATTTAGAAGATATTATTAGAAAGCCGTCGATTGACCCAAAAGAAGCCCTTGTTATAAAAAGGAGAATCGATAAAAGCAATCAGGATAGAACAGATATGGTTGAGGAGATTGATGATTATTTTTTTCAAAAATTTAAAGATATAGCCTCAAGCAACGATGCAATTCTTAACACAGAAACTCCCGCATGGGCTATTGATAGGTTATCAATATTAGAGCTTAAAATTTATCACATGAGAATTGAATCTCAAAGAGAGAGCGCTGATGAATCTCATAAACTAAATTGTTTAGAAAAGCTAAAAGTCTTACTTCTTCAAAGAGAAAATTTGTCAACAGCAATAGATCAGCTACTAACTAACATTTCTGAGGGAAAAGTGAAAGCTGTCACCTACAAACAAATGAAAATGTACAATGATAAAAAACTAAACCCTGAACTATACAAATAGTAAATAATGACAACTTTAATTTTTAGATTTTCATCATTAGGGGATGTAGCTATTACAGTGCCTGTTATAAGATGTTTATCAAAAAAATATCCCAATCATAAATTTATAGTTGTCTCTAGAGAAAAGTTTAAACCATTATTTACAGAAAGCTCAAATGTATCATTTTTCTGTTGTGATTTTAAAGGAAGGCACAAAGGATTAAAAGGTTTAATTAATCTATATAAGGACTTAAGTGAATTTAGCCCAACAAGAATTGCTGATTTGCATAATGTTTTGAGGTCAAAAATCCTTTCGCTATTTTTTAAGTTTAGTTTCAAAAAAGTTCGAACCTTAAACAAGCTTAGGTCAGAAAAGAAAAAACTAACTAGATCAAAAAATAAAATTTTTAAACCCCTAACATCTGTTTATTATAATTATCAAGAAGTGTTCAATAAGCTGGGTTACAATATAGATTTAAATAAGGATCATACATTTCCAGGATCAAAAACAATAACTTCTAATTATAATTTTAACATTAATACAAAAAACATTGGCATAGCACCATTTGCTAAACACCAAACAAAAGTTTATCCATTAGACTTAATGCAAACAGTCGTTTCAAACTTAAGCAAGTATTACAACATTCATCTTTTTGGATTCGGAGATGAATTAATAATTCTTGAAAAATGGTCAAAAGCTTATCAAAATGTTCAGTGTCCTTCAAAATCTATTACATTTAATGAAGAGCTTCAAATTATTTCAAATCTTGATCTTATGATTTCTATGGATTCAGGAAACGGGCATTTATCGTCTATTTATAATATACCAACCATCACTGTTTGGGGACTCACTCACCCATATTTAGGGTTTAAGCCTTTTCTCATGGACGACAATAACCAGTTATGCTCTAACAGGGACAAATTTCCTTTAATACCAAATTCTGTCTACGGGAAGAAAACAATAAAAGGTTATGAAGGAGCAATGAGATCTATAAGCCCAAAAGAAATAATTGACAGAGCCCAAGAAATAATTTCTTAAACGTCGTCGTAATTTATTTTTAAGCTTTCAGATTTTGGGACTGCTTGACAAGTAAGCAAGCACCCATCATTTATTTCATCTTCACTTAATAGCTGATTTTCAATCATGTCTGCTTTTCCTTCTTCAATTATGCCCATACAGGTTAGGCAAACGCCTCCTTGACATGAATAAGGAACATCAATGCCTTTTGACAACGCAACATCTAAGACTACTTCATCTCTTGACATTTCAAAACTTGATTCTTCACCATCCAAAATTAAAGTTACTTTTGTAATACTCATGTGGGTGCAATATTAAAAAATTATTACTAAAGAATGTTTTTTCAAAGTAAAAAATACATATTATTAACACTTTTTATTAGCTTGAGCTTATACGCTCAAAAATCCTCAATATCATCATACAAAATTGACTATAATATTCTATTTAACGGAGAAGCTTTGCTTGATGAAGGCATAGCTTCTTTAAAACAAAATTATTTAGAGAACCATTGGGAAATTTTGCCAGCAATTGAAGGTTTTGATTTTTCTATTATCAATTCATCTCCAACGGAATTTTTTAAGATTCCAGAAGAAAAAGCTATAAAGGCAATACAAAAATCAAATAAAAAAGATGTGGCAGTAAGAGATAAAGCATACCTACTATTAGGCAAATCAAGGTTTTATGATCAAAGGTATGTTTCAGCTCTTCAAGCATTTAATAATATTGAAAATTCATTACTTGTAAGAGAATATTGGAAGGCTCTAGTCTATATGACAATAGATCAAAACGAACTGGCATTAAAGGCCATTGAAAAAGGCTTGAATGACAAATCGGCAAGACAAGTAGAAAAAAAATTTCTGAATTTAGCTCTAATACAATATTATTTAAATGATAAAAACTATGATAAAGCAGTAAAATCTTTAACTGAATTTCTTGCATCTAGTAATGATAAAAAACTAAAAGCTAGATTAAATTATGTGCTTGCTCAAATTTATCTTGAAAACAAAAATTATGAAAAAGCAAAGGTAGCTCTCAAAAAAGTTATTAATTCTGGTATAAACAAAAGTAATAGCTTAATTCTGTGGTCAAAACTAATCTATAATAATCTAATTAATTCTCCTGATTATAACCTTTTCAAAAAACTAATTAGATCAGAAAGGTATAGACAAAATATTTCTTTGATCAATTATTTTAATGCTAAGCTTATCTTAAACTCACAACCAAAACAAGCTAAAGATCTTTTTTCTAATGCTTTAGAATCAGAAAAAATAGATTTTACATTAAAATCAAAAATTTATGACGAGCTCTATAAAATATATTTGTCAGAGAAAGACTACTTACTTGCATCAAAGTATCTTGATTCGTCACTTGCTTATATTGATCCATCAACGATAAAATATTTTAGGCTTAATAAATCAAGAAATAAATTAAAAGAAGTTGCTAAACTTGAAAAAGAGAATCAACTTTTAGATTCTTTGATCTACGTTAGTTCGCTTTCTGAAAACGAGAGAATCAAACTCTTTAACAAAAGCGCGCCAATCTCCGAAGATTATAATAATGAAATAAGTGTTAGCAGCTCTAACTCATTTTATTTTGACAATAAAAAAACCGTTGATTTAGGTATAAAAAATTTTAAAGAAAAATGGGGAGATATTTTGCTAACGGACGATTGGAAAATGAACCCACAAATAAGCTTGGAAAGAAATGTTTCGTATGGAAAAAAACCTGACTTAGACATTGTTGATGAGTCCTCTTTTGATGAATTAAATATTGACAGCCTTAAGCTCGTAATTAACTACAACAAGCTAAGATTGGGAATGTCCTTAAACGATTATGTTTTTGATTATGAAAAATCCCACGAAGTTTTATCAGTAGTGGATAATAATTTGCTTGAGAATAATGATCAAGAAATCCTTTTATTCTATATGACAAAGGCTTCAGAAAAATTTGACAAGGAACTTTATGATTTGAATAAGAAGAAATTATTGCAAAACTTTCCTGAATCAATATATGCTAAGTCTATCACAAATGAAAGCATTTCATTGAATGTAGATTCTTTAGTTGCTAAAATTAGAGGCGAATTCAAGAGCCAAAAATTTATCAACTCAATTAATAAACTTGATTCTATTTTGGAAAAAACATATAATATTGAAGACAGATATGTTCTTTCTCTAGTGAAATCCGAACTCATTGCAAAAGAAAAAGGTGTTGAAGAGTATTTGATTTTTTTAGAAAATTTGAAAAAAGATTTTAAAGACAAACAACATGAAATACAAGAAAAAATTTCTGTCTTAAATTCTATTTATAAGAAGAATAAAAGTCAAGGCAATAAAATCAAATATGTGGGGCTTATAGTTTTAGAAGAAAATTGTCCCTCCTCTGAAAATCAAGATTTTGAGTGCATGTTTTTCAATGAAAAAAGCAACCTTTTAATTTTCTATGGATTCGAAGAAGATTCAACTAAAAAAACACTTGAAAATTATTTAAACACCAATGTTAAATTAAAAAACAATAAATATTTTGTAATTTCAACCCCCCAATTCGTTAAAGTATTGGCTTTTAAAACATTAAATAACTTAAATTATTGATTATGGCAGATAACAAATTTTTCTCATCACCTAGTGTTGATGTGATTGAAAAATCTACAAAAATTATTGGAGATATTTTTTCAAAAGCAGATTTTAGAATTGATGGTCAAGTTGAAGGTAATATTACTACTTCAGGAAAAGTTGTGGTTGGTAATTCAGGAAATATTTCAGGAAAATTAAATTGCTCTAATGCAGATATCTCCGGTAAAGTTTCTGGATCAATTGAAGTTAAAGAAACACTTTCTTTAATGGCCGACTCTTACATCAGTGGAGATATAACAACTGCTAAACTTTCTGTTGAAGAAGGTGCTCAAGTAGAAGCTACAATATCAATGAAATCAGGTAAACAGTTAAAAGCTGTTGAAGCTGAAAACGAAAAAAATTCTCAAACTGAAAAAACAGCCTAACCCAATTAAGGTGTTTGCACTTATTAGTTTTGAAATGGGAATAACAATTTTCCTGTTTTCAAGATTAGGCAAATGGTTGGACGCCAATTACGGATACGACAAAACCTTTACAATTGCCTTGACTTTAACAGGCTTTGCTTTGGCATTTACATTAGTTTATAAGCAGGTAAATAAATTAAACAAATAGCTTTCTTTTTTACTATAATGTTTTAACTTTGCGCCATTGTTAGAATTGCTATAATTCATTGATGAGTCTTGCAAGAAAGTTTATTTTAATTTTATTTTTTTTTAGCGTTTCAGCGCATGCTATCTCGGCCGATAAAATTCAAGACGAAAAAGGAGATATTAAATCTGAAATCAAAAGCTATATAAAGCATCACCTTAAAGATGCTCACAGTTTTTATTTAACCAGCTTTACAAATGATGAGACTGGAAAAAAAACATATATAGAAATTCCTCTCCCAGTAATTTTATATGATAACGGTCTAAAGTTTTTTACATCATCAGAATTTAAGCATGGAAAAGAAGTGGTTGTTTCAAACGAAACATTCTACAGAATGAACTATGACAACAATAAAATATACAAAACAGATAAAGAAGGCACATTTAATTTTTCTGAAAGCGGAAAGATCTTGAATGAAAAACCTCTTGACTTTTCGATTACCAAAAATATTGCTACAATTTTTTTAGTTTCAATCCTAATGTTTCTTCTATTTACATCTCTTGCTAAATCCTACAAATCAAATAATGGTATTTCTAAAGGCATAGGCAGGTTTTTCGAGCCAATTATAATTTATATAAGAGATGATATTGCAATTCCAAATATTGGAGTAAAAAAGTATAAAAACTACATGAGCTTTTTACTTACAGTATTTTTCTTTGTATGGTTTTTAAATATGCTTGGCCTCACTCCTCTTGGCGTGAATGTTACAGGAAACATAGCTGTTACATTTTCATTAGCATTACTAACCTTTTTGATAACAAATTTAACTGCTAATAAAAATTATTGGGGCCATATATTCTGGATGCCTGGTGTACCGGTCTTAATTAAAATTGTTTTAGCACCCATTGAGTTTTTGGGGGTTTTCATAAAACCTTTCTCACTCTTGATAAGACTTTATGCTAACATTCAGGCTGGCCACATAGTTCTATACAGTTTGATCGGATTGATGTTTATATTTAAAAATTGGATTGGAAGCAGCTTGTCTTTCTTTTTAGCCTTTTTTATAGCTATAATTGAGGTATTAGTAGCATTATTACAAGCATATATATTCACCATGCTATCTGCGTTATATTTTGGTTTTGCAGTTGAAGATCATAGTGAATCACATTAAAATGAAAAAGTTTAATTTAAATAAATAATTATGGAAATACCTTTAATAGTAGGCGGTGGCCTAGTAGTAATCGGAGTTGGAATCGGAATCGGTCAAATTGGTAAAGGAGCAATGGAAGCGATCGGAAGACAACCAGATGCATCTGGAAAAATTCAAGTAGCTGCTCTTATTTTAGCAGCGCTAGTTGAAGGAATTGGTTTCGCAGCATTATTTGCGCTGTAAAGATTATAGTATTAACGTTAAAACAATAATTTAATGGAAAAACTAATTGAAGAATTTTCAATTGGGCTATTTTTTTGGCAAACGATAATTTTTGTTATTCTAATTTTCTTGTTAAAAAAGTTTGCGTGGAGCCCTATTTTGAAAGCTGTTAATGATAGAGAACAAGGCATTAAAGATGCCTTAGATTCTGCAGAGGCCGCTAAGAAAGAAATGCAATCTTTACAAGCTGACAATGAAAAAATAATGAAGGAGGCTAGAGCTGAAAGAGATTCTCTTTTGAAGGAAGCAAGAGATTTGAAGAACTCAATGATATCTCAAGCTAAAGATGAAGCTAAGTCTGAAGCTCAAAAGATTATTGAAAGCGCAAATGAAGCAATCTTAAATGAAAAAAATGCTGCTGTTTCAGACATTAAAAAACAGGTAGCATCACTTTCAATTGAAATTGCTGAGAAACTTCTAAAAGAAAAATTATCAGACGATAATAAGCAAATGAAAATTGTTGAAGATCTTATTAAGGATGTTAAGCTAAAATGAATTATAACCGAGCCGCATACAGATATGCCAAAGCAACATTAGCTTCATGCGATAAAAATGAGGTAATGAAAATTTTTACCGACATGCAAACTGTTTGTAAAGCATTTGAGGATTCAAATGAGCTTAAGTTTTTTGTTGACAGCAAGGTTATTAAAGATTCTGATAAGCTTTCAACCCTTAAGGAAGTTTTTCGACAATCATCAAAAAAAGTTTTTGATCTTATGGAGCTTTTGATGAAAAACAGGAGAATAGATTTATTCGATGATGTAGCTAAATCATTCATTAACATTTATAATAAAATGTATAAAAATCAAGACGTTGTAATTACTTCATCTTCGGTTTTAAGCTCAACTACAATTCAGAAAATTGAATCAAAAGTTAAAGAACTAACGAGTAAAAACATAAAATTAATTAATAAAGTGGATAGCTCGATTGTTGGAGGATTTGTTTTAAGAATTGGTGATCTACAATACGACGCCAGCTTTAAGAATCAGCTCAACAAATTAAAACAAGATTTTATTAATATATCAATACAATAAATTATGGCAGATATTAAGCCTGCTGAGATTTCAGCAATTATTAAAAAACAACTCATGGGTAGCGATGCTACTCCTTCTCTTGATGAAGTGGGAACTGTTCTTCAAGTCGGTGATGGGATTTCTAGAGTTTACGGTTTATCAAATGTTCAATATGGTGAATTAGTTCAGTTTGATAATGGGATGGAGGGAATTGTACTAAACTTAGAGGAGGATAATGTTGGAGTTGTATTATTAGGACCATCTAAAGAAATTAAAGAAGGAGACACTGTTAAAAGGACTAAAAGAATTGCATCAATTAATGTAGGAGAGGGTGTTGTTGGTAGAGTAGTTAATACACTAGGTCAGCCAATTGATGGTAAAGGTAAAATCGAGGGCAAGATGTATGAAATGCCTTTAGAAAGAAAAGCACCTGGGGTTATCTACAGACAACCTGTGAATGAGCCTTTGCAAACAGGTATTAAGTCCGTGGATGCTATGATTCCTATTGGTCGTGGTCAAAGAGAATTAGTTATTGGTGATAGACAAACAGGAAAAACAACTGTATGTATTGATACAATCTTAAATCAAAAGGAGTTTTATGATGCTGGAAACCCTGTATATTGTATATATGTAGCAGTAGGTCAAAAAGCGTCAACTGTTGCTGGGATTGCCAAGACTCTTGAAGATAAAGGAGCACTAGCTTACACAACTATTGTTGCCGCAAACGCATCTGATCCAGCACCTATGCAGGTTTATGCTCCATTTGCTGGTGCAGCAATAGGTGAATATTTTAGAGATACTGGAAGACCTGCTCTAATTATTTATGATGATCTTTCTAAACAAGCTGTTGCCTACAGAGAAGTTTCTCTTCTACTGAGAAGACCACCGGGTCGAGAAGCTTATCCTGGAGACGTATTTTATCTACATTCAAGATTACTTGAAAGAGCTGCAAAGGTCATTAATGATGATGGTATAGCTAAAGAAATGAATGACCTCCCTGAATCTCTTAAACCAATCGTGAAAGGAGGAGGTTCTTTAACAGCTCTTCCTATTATTGAAACACAAGCTGGAGATGTTTCGGCTTATATTCCTACAAATGTAATTTCTATTACTGATGGACAAATATT
>CEPL01128806.1_pt1 | contig 24411 bp, 29 predicted proteins | sample 530541 | NCBI WGS metagenome assembly CEPL01 (sample SAMEA2620339, study PRJEB7988) | marine metagenome | biome: marine biome (ENVO:00000447); feature: surface water layer (ENVO:00002042); material: "saline water (ENVO:00002010), including plankton (ENVO:xxxxxxxx)" | depth 5 m
GCAAAAAATCTTGGCATTTAGATCGAAGAACCTTTTTAAAAGGCTTGGGTGTCACATGTATGCTGCCTTATTTTGAAGCGATGTCTATGACTAATTTTTCAAAGCTTTCAGAGCCTGAAGCAACAAAAAGATTATGCTTCCTGTATTTCCCTAATGGCGTAGGGCTTCCCCCAAAAGATAGCGAGTATTATAAGGATTGGAGCTGGTTCCCAATTGGAGAAGGAAAAAATTATAAACTCACAAAATCTCTTTCTCATTTAGAAAGACACAGAAATAATATGTCAATCATTGGAGGGTTAAGCCATCCGAATAGTAGAACTGTTTTAGGCCATATGGCTGGTGACTCTTTTTTGACTGGAGGTGATTTAAGAGGTTTGTATAAAAACACAATATCTGTTGATCAAGTAGCAGCTGCTGAATTAAGTCAATATACTAGATTCCCATACCTTTCTCTATCAACTGATGGAGGAGTTGGATATAAGTCAAGAACCTCAACATTATCATTTAATTCTTCAGGAAAACCAATCCCTTCTGAAGATAATTTGAGAGATATTTTCGAAAGGTACTTTTCACCGTCAGGTGGAAAATCAACTGCTGAGAGACAAAAAAGTATTAATCAAGGTAAAAAAATTGTTGATTTAGTCTTAGAGGATAGTAAAACTTTAAAAAACAAACTCGGCTCTAACGACCAATCAAAATTAGATGAATATATGACTTCGCTTAATGAAGTTGAAATGCAGCTAGCTAGAAATGAAAAATGGTTAGACATACCAATGAAAGATTTTGACGCTAGTTTAATTAACCTTGATGTTGATCCAACATCAGCTCCTCAGGATTATGTTAGATCAATGATGGATTTAATTGTTCTTGGATTTCAAACGGATTGTACTAGAGTAATTAATTACATGATGGCCAGAGAAGATGGAATGGGCTTTGGCGATAATTTTCCAAAAATTGCTCTTGGATTACAGGGACATCATACAATCTCACATGATGTAACAACTGGGCACTGGGAAGAATGGGGGAGATTAGATAGGTGGTACTCTAAACAGTTTTCATATTTCCTAGATAAAATGAAAACCACGAAAGACATCAATGGATCATTACTTGATAACACCTTAATACTCTATGGCAGTGCATGTAGCACAACTCATAATGCAAGAAATTATCCTTTAATTCTTGCTGGAGGATCAGAATTAGGAGTTAATCATGGCAGCTATACTGTTTTTGAAGAAAAAGATGAAAGAATGTCAAATCTGCTTTTGAGTATGCTTCATAAGCTTGATATTGAAAAAGAAAGTTTTTCAGATAGTACAGGAAAATTATCTACTAATATTATTTAGTTTAACCACCCGATTTTTTTCCCCTCTTTAACTCTTCTCTCATACTCTTCAACAGAACCTGGGTATCTGAATGCCCATATTAAAATTAAAATGAAACAAACAACTGTTATAAACAAAGCTTTTGTTGAAAAGGAAAAGTATATTGAAATCGAAGAAATGATCATTACTAAACACATAGCGAGTCTTCCTTTCTTTGGAAAAACTCTTTTATTTTCCCAGTTGTTTAAATATTTTCCAAACAATTTGTGATTGTGCAACCAGTTATTCAACTTAGGAGATGATCTGCTGAACGCCCATGCGGCCAGAATAGCAAAAATAGTTGTAGGTATTCCTGGCGTAATTATTCCTACGTAAGCTAGTCCTACAAATAAAATCCCTAATGATCTCCAAAGCCATTTTTTCATAACTTTTTAAAGATTCATGTTTTTCATTCTTTTCTGAGCATATGCTTGCATATCCTCAATTGTATCTGTTTCATCCATTATTTCATATCCAAGTAAAGTTTCAATAATGTCCTCCATTGTTACTATTCCTTTAACTTCTTTTTTCTTATCAATTATTAACGAAATATGCTCTCTTTCTTTGATAAGTTTATCAAAAATATATGGGATCTTTGATTCAGTACTGAAAACAATAAGTTTTCTTGAAACTGAACAAAGTGTTGATTTTTTATTTTGGTTAATTATTTCTTCTAGTATTTTGTCCTTTAAAACATAGCCCACTATATTGTCTTTTGTATTATCATATATTGGAATTCTTGAAAAAGTAAATTGATCAGTGTTTTTAAAATATTCTTCAACAGTTAAATTTTGATTAGCAGTTTCCATAACAGAAAAAGGAGTCATTATCTCTTTTGCTTTCACCTTTTTTAATTTAACCATATTTTTTATTAGATCAGACTCGTTCTCTTCAATAACTCCTTCTTCTTCTGCTATATCAGCAATTGCATTTATGTCTTCACGGTCAAATGATTTTTTCTTTTTTCCAGATCCTGTTATTTTGGTAAATATTTTTAAAATAAATAAGAATCCAGTATACCTAAAAACTGGAATTATTGAGTTTAAGACAATTGTAGAGGGTTTAGCTAGTGATTGCCAATATTTTGCGCCAAGAGTTTTTGGAATTATTTCTGAAACTAAAAGAACAAGTATTGTCATGATTGATGATATTATACCAACTAGTAGTTCTTCAGTTAACTCTAAATTAAAAAACATGTAATAAGCTTCTGAATAGTTCTCCGAATAAACATATTTGGCTTGAACACCTACTAATATTGCCCCTACTGTGTGGGCTATAGTATTTAATGTTAAAATTATAATTAGTGGTTCGTCAATATTGTCCTTTAAATATTGAAGTTTTTCAGAAAAACTCTTTTCTTGCTTAGCTTTGAGCTTAATAAAGGTTTTGTTAATACTTAATAAAACTGCTTCAAGTATTGAACACACAAAAGAAATAAAAATGGTGCTTATTGCGTATACAAGTAAGAGTTTCAAATTGTTTTTAAAATTTTAAAATAAAAGTATATATCTAATTTATAAAAATATAAACTTTAAATTAGTTGTTTTTTTATCGAAAATTTATTCAATTCAAGTCTTTTAGTTAGAAAAATAATTTACCAACCAAATGATTATTACTATGTCAATAGCAATAGCAACAGTAATTATTAGTTTTTTGTTTCCTTTGAATATTTCTTTGAAGAAATTAATCATAATATAAAATTAAGTAACTTGAGAATCAATTACTAAGAATGACTCAAAAAGTTATTGTCTCTATGGCTCAAATATCTCCGGTTTGGCTTGATAAAAAAGCCACTCTAAAAAAAGTTGAAAGTTCAATAAATCAAGCTTCAAAAGACAAATCAGACTTAGTTATTTTTGGAGAAAGTTTAGTTCCCGGATATCCTTTTTGGTTAGCTCTAACCGAGGGTGCAAAGTGGGATTTAAAAATCAATAAAGAGCTTCACTCACACTATTTAAATAATTCAATTAATATTGAAAATGGAGATTTAGATGAGATAAGCGGTATTGCAAAAAAGTTAAAAATTGCAGTATATCTTGGAATTGTTGAGCGAGCCTCAGACAGAGGAGGGCATAGCCTATACTGTTCACTCATTTATATAAATAAGTTTGGAAAAATTTGTTCTGTTCACAGAAAACTTCAGCCAACATATGATGAAAGGCTTACGTGGGCACAAGGTGATGGAAATGGGCTTAAAGTACATGAGTTGAATGGATTTAAAGTTGGTGGGCTAAATTGTTGGGAAAACTGGATGCCCTTAGCAAGAACTGCTCTTTATGGCCAAGGTGAAAACCTACATATTGCAGTTTGGCCAGGCAGTGATCACAATACAAAAGACATAACACGATTTATTGCAAGAGAATCCAGATCGTTTGTCGTTTCTGTTTCATGTTTAATGAAAAAAAGTGATTTCCCATCAAATACACCTTACATTGAAGAAATTTTAAAAAACTCACCTGAAAACCTTGCAAATGGAGGTTCTGGAATTGCTGGTCCTAACGGAGAATGGATTATAGAGCCAATTATTGACAAAGAAGGTGTTTTTTCTTGTGAATTGAATCTAAATCGTGTATTTGAAGAAAGGCAGAATTTTGATTCAGTTGGCCATTATTCAAGACCAGATGTTACTCAGCTAATAGTTAATAAAGACAGACAGACATCTGTAAAGTTAGTTTCAAATAAGAATACAAAAAATGAGAAGAAATAGAGTTAAGCCTGTTGAACAAATATATGATCATTATACAAAGGAGGACTTTTCTGTTTGGAAATTACTTTATGAAACTCAGATTGATTCATTAGATGAAATTGTAGCAGAGGAGTTTTTGAAAGGTCTTGAAATATTAGATTTTAATTCTAAAAAAATTCCTGATTTCAAAAAGGTTAATGAAAAGTTAGATATTATAAGTGGATGGGGGATTAAGACAGTTCCTAATATTGCTCAACCAAAGGAATTTTTCACTTATCTAGCTAATAAAAAATTTACTTCAACCTGCTGGTTGAGATCAATGGAAGAAATTGATTATTTAGAAGAACCTGATATGTTTCATGATGTTTTTGCACATGTTCCTATGTTGACGGATACTGATTACACTAATTTTTTTCAAAATATTGGTCAACTAGCCCTAGAAGTAATTAATGATGAGGAAAAGCTAAAGAAACTTCAAAGGTTATACTGGTTTACAATAGAATTTGGATTAATGGAAACAACCAAAGGAAACAAAATTTATGGGGCAGGAATTATTTCATCAAAAAATGAAATGAAAAATGCATTTTCAAGTAAGTCAATTAAAACAGACTTTAATGTTGTTGAAATTATGAACCAAGACTTTAGAATTGACATTGTACAAGAAAAATATTTCGTTATTAAATCTTTTAATGAATTAGCAACTTCATTGGTAGATGTAAGACATGAATTATTTAAAAATTAAAAAATTGTACAAAACAATTAATAAAATTGTTTTTAACTTTAAGTAACACTAAAACCGAATCAAGATGAAAAATTTATTATTAACATTTTTTACAATTACATTTCTTACATCATGTGTCAATGAACCTAAATCAATTGGTATGACAAATTGGTCTGATGATGGAAAAGAATATAAATTCCATTTAGGTACAGAAGAAGCAATTGATGTTGTTAGAAAATATGATGAATTACTCACAGCTAAAGATTGGGAAGGAGCTTTAGAGCTTTTTGCCGATACTGCAACTGTAACTTATCATAGTGGTATCAAAGTTAGCCCTTCAAATATGCTTGAAATGGCAAGGGTCAGAGATTCAAATTACGTTGCAAACAATGTTGACTATTCGTGGACTTTACAAGGTGCTTTCTCAGTTGATTTAGATCCTAGTAGAGGAGGAGAGCATGTAAATGCTAATTATTTAATGAATTATGATGATGGTGAAAATACAGCTGCCGTAAATGCAATTTTAAGATTTTATATAATAGAAGATAAAATTGTTTGGATAAATCAATATAATCAAACAGTTGTAGACAACTAAACTGACCCAATTCAATTCAAAAACCCCTCATGCAATTGGGGGGTTATTTTATACCACCAACCTTAATTTTCTTTTTTCTAAAATTCCACAAAAAACTATAATTGAAATTGAGAATATCATAGACTTTAAAAGCCCTATTCCCCCTTTAGATATAAGTTCTGGCCATTTAAAACCTAGTAATGTAATAATTGGATACACGAAGTAAGGTATTAAATAGCACATTAAAGTGCTTGTTCCAGCTGGCTTTAAAAATCTAATATATTTTAATAAAGAATCATTAAACTTTAACATTAAGTCGAGAGATAAACAGGAAATTATACTTAAAGAAAGACAAATCGTAGACCAAGATGGAGTTGAATAAATTTTTGAAATAGGAAAATCATTTCTTAAAAATAAACCAAATAAGAGTAGTGTAATAGAAATAATAAAAGCGATTTTCAATAGTTTAATCTTTTTGAGCTTGTATATGTTATTAAAATAAAATAAAGAAAAGAGCAGCCCTCCAGAAACCAGAATATGATTTGAAGAGCTTACTATTATTTTAAATTCAGGTATAAAATTATAATATTCTCCTTCTTGGATATTTAGAAATATTAAAAATAAAAATGCTATAAAAATTATTTTAATATTCTTTTTGCCAACTAAGTAGATTGATGAAATCAGCAAGTAAGACCAGCCAATTATTCCTAATATTCCCCACCAACTAAATTTCATCCAAGTTATTTCTGCACCATGATTTCCTTTATAAATAAGGCATAAAAAAATGATCAAAATAACCCCTAGAACTCTAACAAATTTTTTAGTAGCATCTGCAATTTTTAGCCCACCAAAATTTACCCAAAGAAGTACAATGCCAAAAGCCATTATTAGCCCCCAAGAATACTTACTTATTATCATAGCTTCATTATTGGCATTCTCATAATTTACCATTAATACTCCCATTATTATTAATGAACTTGATCTTTTTAATATGTGAAGAAAAATATTATACGAATTCTCTCCTTTGTTAATTCTAGCCTCTATTGCATATGGAATTGAAAGACCAACAATAAATAAAAACAATGGAAAAATTATATCAGAAAACCCCATCCCATCAAAATCTGCTGGCGCATGCTTTAACCAATTTGGAATGTTTTTGAGAGTCCAAAAATCATTAACAAAAATCATTAAAAGCATTGTAATAGCTCTCAAGTAATCAATTGTCTGAATTCGCTTTGTCATGTTTTTAAAAATCAAAATATGTTTCAGTAAAAGGTTCATTTTCAAGAGTAAAATGCCACCACTCCTTTGAATAAGGCTTAAAACCATTTTTAATCATTACATTTTGCAATAATCTCCTATTTTCTTTTTGTAAGTAGCTAATACTGTCATAATTTATCCATGATTTAACTCCAAAGTAATCCCATTCACTACCCATATCGAGTTCTTGACCATAATTCAAACTATCAATTCTTATTAATGTAACATCGACCGTACTTCCTCTACTATGGCCCGATCTTTCAGCGACATACCCTTCTTCAAAAAGCTTGTCTTTTCTCACCATTGGATAATACTTTTTCTTTTTTAATGTATCATTAAGTTTTTTAGCCCATCTAATAAAATGATTCACTGCTTTTTGAGGCCTATATCCATCATAAATTTTTAGCCCAAGATTTTGTTTTTTTAGCTCATTCTGAACTTTTTTTAGAGCATTTACTGTTTCTAATGTCAAAACAATTTTTGGGCTTCTGTATCCATCAATAATTTCTCCAACAAAGTTATCTGTAGTTGAATATCTTAGCTCGATTACTAATGAGGGAACTGACTCCTCAAGACCCACAAAGCCTTCAGGTATAGCGTTGTTTTTACAGGCGAGAAAAGCAATAAAAAACAGAAAACACAATTTTTTCATTTACTGTACTCCTTAGCTCTAAGAATAACCTCAGCAAAAAATAGTAAACAAACAATTGGAAACAAATAGTTTGTGTTTAAGTGTTGATCAATAATTCTAAACTTCATCAATAGCATGAAAACAACTAAAGGGATGTTCAAATAAAACCCAATTTTTACTAAATTTCTGATCATGAATTTAAAGTTAAAATATAATGATATACAAATTACATTTTTTAATTTTATGTTTTTAATACAGTATCAACTTTTACCTTAATTAAAGTTATTTTAAATAAAAATATTTATGAAAGAATTTAGTACTAATGGAAGTTTATCAAATGGCAAATGTCCTTTTATGCATGGTGCCTCAACAGTTCCAGAAAAATCACCACTTAAGTGGTGGCCTAAAATGCTAAACCTTGATATTCTACATCAGCATGATAATAAGTCAAATCCATATTCTGAGGATTTTAATTACAGAAAAGAGGTATTAGAACTTGATTATGAATCTCTTGAAAAAGACATGCATGATTTGATGACTACGCCACAAGAATGGTGGCCTGCTGATTGGGGGCATTATGGAGGCTTGATGATTAGAATGGCGTGGCATGCTGCTGGAACATATAGAGTTGCCGATGGAAGAGGTGGAGCAGGAACAGGAAATTTAAGGTTTGCTCCACTAAATTCATGGCCTGATAATGGAAATTTAGATAAAGCTAGAAGATTGCTATGGCCAATTAAAAAGAAATATGGAAATAAAATTAGTTGGGCAGATTTATTTATTCTAGCAGGCAATATTGCTTACGAAAGTATGGGCTTAAAAACTTTTGGATTTTCATATGGAAGACCAGATACATGGCACCCAGAGATTGATATATATTGGGGTCCAGAAAAAGAAATTATGGCGCCAAGTGAAAACAGATATGCTGATTTAGATGATGCATCAACACTTGAAAAGCCATTAGGAGCCACTCATATGGGGCTGATTTATGTTAATCCAGAAGGTGTAAATGGTAAACCTGACCCAGCAAGAACAGCTCATCATGTAAGAGAAACATTCAAAAGAATGGCTATGAATGATGAGGAAACTGCTGCTCTAACTTGTGGCGGTCATACTGTTGGGAAAGCTCATGGAAATGGTGATGCTTCTAATTTAGGACCTGAACCTGAAGGAGCAGCTATTGAAAATCAAGGGTTTGGTTGGATTAACCCAACCTTAGAGGAGAAAGGTCCTGTAACTAGTGGGCTTGAAGGGGCATGGACAACAAATCCTACAAAATGGGATAATGGATATTTTGAAATGCTATTTAATCATGAATGGGAATTAAGGAAGAGCCCAGCTGGAGCTTGGCAATGGGAACCAATTTATATTAAGGAAGAGGATAAACCAATTGATGCTGCAGATCCATCAAAAAAAAATAACCCTATCATGACAGATGCTGATATGGCGATGAAGGTAGATCCTATTTACAGAGAGATATGTTTGAAATTTAAAGATGATCAAGAATATTTTTCAGATACTTTTGCTAGAGCTTGGTTTAAGTTAACTCACAGAGATATGGGTCCAAAATCAAGATATATAGGACCAGGAATTCCTTCAGAAGATTTAATATGGCAAGACCCTGTTAATCCTGGAAACAAAAGCTATGACGAATCTGCTTTAAAATCTAAAATATCTCGATCTGGATTATCAATTTCTGACCGAATTACAGTTGCATGGGATAGTGCCAAATCATTTAGAGGATCTGATCTAAGAGGTGGAGCTAATGGAGCAAGAATTGCTTTGTCTCCACAAAATAACTGGGAGTCCAATGAACCTCCAAGACTTTTTAATACGATCAATATTTTAAAGCCTATAGCAGAAGAGTTTGGAGTTAGTTTAGCTGATACAATTATTTTAGCAGGAAACACTGCTGTTGAAGAGGCTGCTCAATCTGCTGGTTTTAAAATTGAAGTTCCATTTCATAAAGGCAGGGGTGATGCAACTCAGGAAATGACAGATGAAGAATCTTTTTCTCATCTTGAGCCTGCAGCTGACGCCTTTAGAAACTGGTGCAGTGACCAGCCAATTGCCAGTGCTGAAGAATTAATGGTTGATCAAGCACAACTTTTAGGGTTAACAGCTCCAGAGATGACTGTTTTAATAGGAGGGATGCGTGTACTTGGTGCAAATCATTTAGGGAACTATGACGGCCTATTTACTAATCAACTAGGGGTTTTATCGAATGACTTTTTTGTTAATCTAACAGACATGAACAATACATGGCATATTGTTGGAAATAATAAATATGAAGTTAAGGATAGATCATCTGGAAATTTAAAATGGTCTGCATCTGCAGTTGACTTAGTTTTTGGCTCAAATTCAATTTTGAGATCTTATGCTGAATTATATGCACAAGATGATAACAAAGAAAAGTTTGTGAATGATTTCGTTTTAGCATGGAACAAAGTAATGAATGCAGACAGATTTGAAAAAAACTAAAGAAAAGGAACACTACCTAAAGGAAATTTATAAGCTAGTAGAGTCTGATGAAAAAGTTTCTGTTAGCCAATTAAGTTTAAAATTAGCTGTTTCAAAATCTTCAGTTTCAAATATGTTAAAAAAATTGGTTTGTATGGGTTTGGTAAGTACTGGACCATACAAACCAATTCTTCTAACAAAAAAAGGGAATAACCTTTCTAAAAAAATTGTTGCTAAACACAGGCTTATTGAATCTTTTCTTGTTGATATTATGGGCTTCAAGCCAAGTGAAGTTCATGAAATTGCTGAAGAAATAGAACATATTAACTCTCCTGAATTTTTTAGAAAAGTTAAATTGATGGTAAATGCGAAAAATGTTGATCCACACGGATCATCTATTCCAAACGTAGATTTCTAATCTTCATATCTACCTGGAGCCATAATTGAGCTAAGAACATCAAAAACAGGTCTAGGTACAATTTTTAAAAGAAACACTATTACCTTCCATGTTTTAGTTGGAACAATAATTTTCTTGCCTTTAAGCATGCCATTAACACCTTCAATTGCAATTCTTTTAGCGGATTTTTTTAAAAATTTAGGGACTCTATCCATCTCATCTTGTACTCCGCTTGCAGTATGAAAATTAGTTACTGTATATCCAGGACATAGTGCTGTACATGTAATTCCAATCTTATTATAACTCAAATTTAAAGCTTCACTAAATCTATTCATGAATGTTTTTACAGGACCATAAAGAACTTGAATTTTTGAAGGAGGAGCATAAGCAGCAACAGATGAAACTATCATGATTTTCCCGTCTTTGTTTAGAATCATATCGTTTATGAACATTTTAGTCAATGAAATAACAGAAGTAGATAAAACTCTTAAGAACCTTTCTTCATCTTTCATAGGAGTTTTTTCAAAAGAATTAGGAAGTGCAAATCCAGCATTGTTTACTAGAATATTTATCACATAATTTTTTGACTTACAATAATTATAAATTTCTTTAGGAGATTCAATATTAGATAAATCACAACTTATAAAATCGCATTTTATTTTAAACTTGTTGCTCAGTTCTGATGAAATTTTTTTTAGCTTTTGTTTGTTTCTTGCAGTTAACACTAAGTTGTGCTTTTTAGAAGCTAAATATTTTGAAATTTCAAAACCTATACCTGAGCTAGCGCCTGTAATGAGAGAGTAATTTTTATTCACAACTAAATATAAAAAACCCCCAGAATTTGGGGGTTAATCTTTATTTCATAGCAGTCTTAGTTTGATGATGTACTTAATTTTTCGTTAAAATGATATCTTTCGGTTGTTCTACTGTACATTTCAAGAGCTTCATTATAAAGTCTAGCATCTTTTCTGTAAGACTCCCACCCAAACATTTCATTATATAATTCTTCAAGATTTTTTTCAGTATCAGGGAATTCTCCTCCTACACCATATTCGTTAAAGCCTGTGCAAATAATGTACTCATTTGTATTTCCTCCAGAAATGACCCTAAAGATACCTTCAATTCCAGTGTAGTTGTGTTTTTCATATACTTTTTTTGCTCTCTGCATAAAATGATAGATATCTTGGTCTTTTCCAGGTTTAATGAACCTTCTTTGGACTAACATATACTTAAAGGTAGTCTCAGGTGACCAGTTGTGTGAAACACCTTTTTCTCTTCTCCAGACTTTCCATCCAGTAGAATTTTCAATATATGGGTCAACATTATCTCTCCAATACTTCAACTCATCAGATCTGTCCTCTTGAGAATTCATGAAATCCCAATCTTTGTATCCTATAACTCTTGCATACATCCCTTGGTTTTCACCATCCATTATGTTAAATGTAAACATAGCAGTCTCAGCAGTAGAATTATATTTTTTCATTTTTTTTGCGGCTGCCTGCTCAAATTTTTCTACCATGCCTTTTTTAGGTTTTAGTTCATAGCTCATCCAAATTTCTGGACTATTCTGAGCAGTAGTTGTCAACACAAATAGCATTGAAACTACAATTGTAACTTTTTTCATTAATTAATTTTTTTGGTTAGTAGATATAAGTTAAGAATTTTTTTCGAGAGAAATTAACCTTTTATTAATTTCTAATGGCATAAAGCTTGATTAAAAACAATTGTGTCTGAAACATTCAAAGAAGAGCTTCATTTTGAGATAAAAAAATATTATTATAAAGCATTTAGAAGAAGAGGAAAGTCTTTGCAGACTCTGGAATTAATTCAAGAATGTTCTGAAGATCAGTTTAAACTATTTTTCAAGCAAACGACAAATCTCATTAAAAAATCATTAAAAATTAATGATGAAATTACTATATATAAACTCCTTTTTGAATTAAAAAAAATTGAGGGTTGCAATAAAAAAATTATGAAATTGATAATTGCTGAAATTATAAATGCTAATCCAACAAAAAATTTAAACTTTAAAAAGTATAAAGACTTATTTATTTTTGAAGAGCAGTAAAAATGTTAATTTTGCGCTGTGTTTCAACTATCCTCACTACAATGGAAATCATTTTTTAGATCTGCGTCAGTTGCCAGTGGCTTGTTTTCTAAAATCATTATGTTTTTTTGGATTATTTACGCTACTCTAATGAGCCTTGCTCTTGGCTTTATACATGGAGTAGGCGGAAGTGTAGTCGATCCCGAGGGAGATAGATATCCAGATCCTTTTTTATGGATTAATGAAGAAATATTTTACCTCTTGGGATATTTGATAATATTGAGATATATATTTCAAAAAATTCCAGTTTTGAATATTAGAGCTCTTTTAATTACTCCTCTAAAAAAATCTAAAGTGATTCGTTATGCAATGAATCAAACCTTTTTTTCAATGTTTAATTTAATTGCTGTTTTTTACTTAATACCATTTTCTTTATTTCTTATTTCTGAGCCTGAAAATGGAAACTTCGAATTGGTAAATATTACGATGTGGAATATCTCAATATTTGCACTTGTATATACAACTAATTTTACAAACATATTACTTAACAAAAAAGATCGCCTTGTTATAGGTATTGGAATTTTATTAGCTTCTATGAACGGTCTTGAGTATTTTGGAATTTTAGATTTCTCGATTTACTCAAAAATTATTTTTAACTCATTTTATGAAACACCAATTTTTGTACTAATTCCACTTGCTTTGTTAGCATATACATATATAAGTGTTCACAGATTTTTTACTAATAATTTATCAATTGATACTGGTTTGAATATGGAGGTGAAAGAAGCAAAAATGAATAATTTCAATTGGCTAGACAGCTTGGGGAATATGTCAGTTTTTTTAAAAAATGATTTAAGATTAATAATTAGAACTAAAAGAGCAAGATCAGCTACAATCATGGGTGCTTTCTTTGTTTTTTATGGCTTTCTTTTGTTGGGCACAGCTGAACAATTTGGAAATTGGTGGATCTTTTTTGGTTTACTTTTCTCTACAGGGGGTTTTATGATGACATTTTGTGGTATGGTACCCAGCTGGGATAGTAAACACTACCCATTAATGATGTGTCAAAACATCACTTATTTGGATTATTTAAAATCCAAATGGTATCTTGGTTTATTAGGCACTCTTTTAATGACAATTTTAGCTTCTATTATTTACTCATATTTTGGATTGTTTTATTTTGTTGCGGTGATTTGCTCAGGACTATACAACATTGGCCTTAATTCTTTCTTTACCCTTTGGTCTGGCGCTTTTAATCGGATGGCTATTGACTTAGACTCTAACAAAAATGCTTTTGGTGATAAAAAAGCATTTAACTCAAAGACCTTAATTTTAATGATTCCACAACTAATTCTTCCTGTTGCTGTATTTCATTATGTTTCTGCTAGCTTTGATGAATTTATAGCTGCATATTGTGTAGGAGCTTTAGGATTGATTGGAATTTTCTTTAGAAATGTATTCTTTAATATTATCGTCAAAACATATAAATCTCAAAAATATTCTGCTTTAGATGCTTACAAACAAACAAACTAACAATTATGATTTCTTTCAATAACCTTAAAAAATCCTATTCAAGAAATGTAGTTCTTGAAATCAATTCCTTAGACATTCCTAAAGGACAAGCTTTTGGTCTAGTAGGAAACAATGGTGCTGGAAAAACAACCTTATTTAGTTTGTTATTAGATTTAATTAAGCCTACAAAAGGCAAGGTCTTGAATAATAATATTGACGTAAAGGAAAGTGAAGATTGGAAATCATTTACTTCAGCTTTTCTTGATGAATCTTTCTTAATTAGCTATTTGCTCCCAGAAGAGTATTTTTATTTTATTGGAGACCTGAGAGGTGTTTCTAAAAGAGTGGTTGACAATTTTCTTAATCAGTTTGAAGACTTATTTAATGGTGAAATTTTGGGTGGGAAAAAATATATACGAGATCTTTCTAAGGGAAATCAAAAAAAAGTTGGAATTATTGCCGCATTAATTGGGTCTCCAAAAATTATAATTTTGGATGAGCCGTTTGCCAATCTTGACCCTACAACTCAAATAAGATTAAAAAAGATTATCAAGAAATTAGCAGAGGAAAAAGAAACAACCGTTTTAGTTTCAAGTCACGATTTACAAGATGTGACTGAAGTTTCAGAAAGAATAGTTTTACTTGAAAAAGGTAAAATTGTAAGAGACATTAAGACAGATTCTAAAACTTTAAAAGAGCTAGAAGAGTACTTTACAAAAGAGTAATTGTCGGCACATTTTTTGGACTTGCCTTTAAAATTTTAATATGAATAAATTAGATAGACCAAAATGTGGCTGCGGAAATACTGCAAATCCTGAAGGATATTGCGACGGATCACACAATAAAGATTAATGAAAAAAATTGTAGCATTTGGGGCAAGTTCGTCCAAAAATTCTATTAACAAAGAGCTAGCTAAATATGCTGCTTCAAGAGTTCCTGAATCAACATATGAAATGATTGATTTATTGGACTTTGAGATGCCTATTTATAGTGAAGATAGAGAAAGCGAGCAAGGTGTCCCTGAATTAGCCTTTAAGTTCAAGAAGCTTATTAAAGAATCAGACGGAATAGTTATTTCTTTTGCTGAGCATAATGGAGTTTACACTGCAGCATTTAAGAATGTTCTTGATTGGATATCTGTGATTGAAAAAGTAGTCTGGTGTAATAAGCCAATGTTTCTATTAGCTACTTCAAATGGCGCAAGAGGTGCTAAAACTGTTCTTGAAATTGCACATGCAAGAATCTCACTCGAAAACTCTAATGAAATCCCAACATTTTCTTTACCTAATTACAACGAGAATTTTGATAGAGCTAGAGGAATTACTGATAAAGAGCTACTGGATAAATTTAAAAATTCTCTGAAAACTTTTATTAAAAACTTATAACTATGAGTATATCAATATATACTAAGGAAAATCAAGCAGATGGTAATTTTAATTACGGAGAAATACTTGAAAAAAAACCCATTGGTTTTCCTCAAGATGGCGGAAAGCTTAAACCATATTCAAATTTATTTTACTGGGCTCATGCATGGACACCAGGAACAAAAAGTACAATAGGATTACATCCACATCAAGGGTTTGAAATATGCAGTTTTGTTTTAAAAGGAAATATTAACCATTTTGATACTAAGCAAAATAAATGGATTCCTCTTAAGGAAGGGGATGTTCAAATCATTAGATCAGGAAATGGGATTTCTCATGCTGAAGAAATTGATGGTAACTCAGAAATTTTTCAAATATGGTTTGATCCAGATTTATCAAAGTCTTTAAAAAAAGAAGCAAGTTATGACGACTATAGCTCTAAGGATTTTAAATTAATTTATAAAATGAATAGGTCTTTTAAAGTTATTGTTGGAGAAGGGTCTCCAATGCATATGGATTCAGAAAATGTTTGTATTAATGAACATTATCTAAAAGAAGGGAGTCACAGTTTTGAAATTGGGAAAGATTTAATCCATTCATATTTTATTATTGATGGAGAAATAATATTAGATAATATGAAATTAGAAAAAGGCACATTTTTTACTGTTTCTTCTGAAAATGAAGTTGTTTTTGAATCTTCTGAAACAGCCAAGATTTTTGAAATAATTTCACCATTAAACCCATCCTACAGAACTTATTCTCAGTTTAGATAAATCATTAACTTTGTTTAATGAAAAAACTCATACTCTTTTTATTTTTTCCTTTGATTCTTGGGTGTGAAGCTAGGAACAATATTGATAATATTTATCAATCAATCGATCTAGCCCCTTTAAGAACTAATAATACTTTCTCACAGCCATTTCGAATACTTAAAACTAAGATTTCTGACGCTGCTTTATTCGATGCTAAATACGGCAATACCGATTTAAGCATAGGCTATGTGCTGAGATATTATTTTTATACTGGAATTGATTTAAATGCTGATAGTTCAGAACTAATAAGTATGAATCTTCAGACTTTTAGTCTAAAAGATTCAAATGATGTATCAGAGATTGCAAGGGACGCAATTGAAGAAATAAGAAAAATGGAATATGGATCAGTTGAGTATGAAGAATTTATTGGCAAGTATCTTTCAGATTGTATTGATATTACAAAAATAAAAAGCGATTGTGTAATACCAACGATTTATGAGCCTGTGTGCGGCTGTGATGGATTTACTTACTCAAATTCTGCTGAAGCACAATGTAATGGGGTTGTTAGTTTTGAAAACGGAAAATGTGATTAAAGCTGCTTAGGCTGTTTTTCCATTTGATTGTAGATAGACAGAATTATCAGTCCAAATAAAATTCCACTAATTAGAAGTATAATACTAGACAAGCCAGTTGCGCTAAATGACAATCTAAGTAAGATTGTTGAAATAATAAATCCTGTATTTCTTATAAGCTGTGAATACCTTTCAGTGTATTGAAAAGAAATAAGTAAAATAAATACATCTACTAAAATTAATATAGAGAAGAAATCAACAAAGAATAGATAATCTAATTCATCATCAACGTATTGATCTAAAAACAAGCCATTAACCCAATCCGCAAAACTTACTAAACACATAATAGTTAGGGTTGGAATCAATAATAAACTAATTAAACGCTTATAATTAATAAACCTTTCAAGATGTTTGTTTACAGAAAGTTTAGGAAGATTTTCTTTTAATCTTTTAAACAGATAAATTAGAAAAAACACTATCAATATACCTATTAAGTCATAAATTAATTGAATGTTGTTTTCATTTGAAATCCAATTTTCATTTAAATTTACCTCAGGAATATCTTTAAATATTTTTCTAATTAGAATAAGAGATATTATCTCGTATTGTTTTGCTACGGAAGTAGTAAAAGATCTTGGTAAATAATATATAAGTAAAAAAGCCTCATAAACTAATATGAATGAAAAGGGAGTATAAATTGCTGAAATCGGATTTTGTAGTAATATGTTTTCTCCAAAATTAATAATACCATTATTATTTAACAGAATTAGTAAAAGGTGGACAATAAATCCTCCCGTTGCAAAAAACAAAATGACTTTTTCAAAACTTTTTAGGTTTTTTTCAGAGAAAATTTTGAAAAATATTTGCTCTATTTTACTCGTCATCAGTGTATTATATGTTAGCCCTCAACCAAAAAACATTCCAAATGCCTTTTTTTTGAGTTTTTTTTTATATAATTACGTTAAATAACAACAACAACTAGCGTTTTTATTTAAGATTAAAAAGCTTTAAATATGTTAGGAAATTTTAAAAAATCAACAGTTTTATTACTTGCAGCAGCATTCATTTCTTTTTTGCTATCCGTAGCCTTGTGGTTCAATGGTTTTAAAGACGAAGGTCTGTATGTAGGCTTGTGGGTTCCTTCAATTTTGGCTTTCGGATCTTTCTTAAAACAAAATTATAAACAATAGCATGGAAATATATCTATTTTTCGTTGGATTCTTAGTAACCTGCTTGGTTATAGCTAGTATTTTTTTAATTAATTCTGAAGAGAAAGATAAATATAGCGATGCTGATCAGGCTAATGATGTAGACTATGACGGAATGGGAAATTATGGAAGATTTCCACAAAAAAACTAATTTTTTCTTCTCGCTTTTATAAAGGATTGAACAAAGGAAACTACTGCTGCAGCACAAGTTATGGTCATTATTGAAACTCTAATTATTCCTAAGTTATCACCTCTGTCCAAAGCACCCTTCAGAGGCATAAACAAACCTAAAAGACATATTATAGTTGCAAGCACTGCAAGGTGAGCAATTAGTTTGTTTTCTTTTTTTATACCGTTATTACACAATAATAGAACAACCCCAAACATAACTGGTATTAAGGCTGTCATTGATGATCCTGAAAAATATCCCCAACCTCCAATAGTTATTAGTGTAATAGAGTTTATAAGATTTACTTTAGATGCTTCCATATTTTTTTATTTTAAAATTATAATATTAATTGTGTATTACAAAATATAAGGGATCACAGCTTTTCTATTTTTAGGATATTTCTCAAAATTTTCTTTATACCATTCATGATGATTGAGAGATCTTGGGCATAAATTAAAGAATGTCCATAATGCAAAACTAAGTGCAGGGATGCTAAATGCAATTACTGCATATCCAAACCATTCGATTATTTCTCCAAAATGATTGGGGCAAGAAATATATTTGAATAACCCCCCAGTAGGTATTTTATACCCCTTGCTTTTCTTTCTTAATGAAATAAGCCTATTATCAGAACTTATATTAATATACATTCCCAAGCCAAATAAAATCAATCCTATATAAACATTATATGTATTTAAATCTAGATCAACGGTATACAGTCTGACATATAACCCATTTATTACACCATTAATCAAATTAAAAAAAAATGCACTTAAGGCGATTGATAAAGGCATTTTTTTGTTTTTTGTTTTAATTCTAAGTGGAAAAATTACTACTCTATTAAAGTAATGTGTTACCCATATAGTTATTAATAAAAATGCAAAACTTGAAATAGAGTTGTTGTAAATGCTTACAATCGGCATCATTACAAGCGCTGGAAGTTCCATCCAAAACCAACCCCACGAATTACTAATCATTGGCCCCCAACCATCCTTACTGTGTCGACCATATGGGGCTCGCGTTTTGCTAAAAATTAAGTAAGAAAATGTAATAAACCCAACAATAATCCATAATAATGAGTAATTATCTAGTGATGTCATAGTAGAAATACTTTCAAGCATTAATTTAAAAAATATAATGCAACCATTAATTCGTTAATTTTATTACAAACATGAATTTTAAGGTTTTTCATATAAATGCTTTTATTACAGAATCGTTTTTAGGAAATCCAGCTTGTGTGATACCTCTAAAAAGCTGGCCATCTAGTTCTAAAATGTTAGCTGTAGCAAAAAAAAATAATGTTTCTGAAACAGCATTTTACATAAAAAAACAAGATAAATATTTAATTAAGTGGTTTACTCCAGATATAGAAATGGATTTATGCGGACATGCAACCTTGGCTACAGCACATTGTATAATTTTTCACACTAATGAAAACAGAAAAAAAATAAATTTTGAATCTAACAGTGGAGAATTAGAGGTTGTTTTAAAGAATGAATTATATGAGATGAATTTACCTAAGAGAGTTCCAAAATTGTCTACTCTTCCAAAGTCTATACATGATTCATTGAGCATCAAGCCTTCTAAGGTTTTAAGATCAAGAGACTATATTTTAATTTATGACTCAGCTAGTGATATAAAAAAGATAAAGATTAATAGAGAATTATTTGATAAAGTAAATATAGATCCTGGCGGAGTTGTATTAACTTCTAAGGGCGAAAATTCAGATTTTGTTTCAAGATACTTCACTCCTCAATCTACATATTTTGAGGATCCTGTTACTGGATCCTCCCATTGTTCTCTAATTCCATATTGGTCAAATGTTTTAAATAAAAATGAGATGATTTCACATCAATTATCTAAAAGAGGAGGAGAGTTGATTTGCAAAAACTTAAGAAACAGAGTTTTGGTTTCTGGAAAAGCTGAGACTTGTTATGAAAAAGATATACGTATGTGATTTAATAAGAAAATCCACCATAAAGCATAATTAAACCAAAAACTATAGTAAAAAAAGCACTTACTTTATAAGATGTATCTTCAATTTGATTAATACGATATTCTCTGATTTTTGGTATTATGTCAAAACGCCCAATAGCTTTTAAAACACCTCCCCAGCCGATTAACGAAATTAAAATTTCCCAAGGACTGGTCCATATATTGTGTAATAAAACGATAGGCATACATATCATTAAGGTGATCATACCTAGAAATAAATTTTGATTTTTTTCAAGTTCAACAAATTTTTCATAGTTTTTTTTATTCAAAAAACTAAGACCAATAACAAGGGTAAAAGTTCCTAAAAACTTTAAAAAAAATACTGTAATTTGAATTTCCACAATTTGAAATTACACAATTTATTTAACTTTTTTATTTAGTATAGAAGTCAAATAAACACCGGTAAAAATTAGCATTGAAGCAATAACTATAGTTAAGTTAATTGTATCTGAATTTGTAAGAATTGCAAAGAGAATACCTATTATTGGTTGTAAATACATGAAAACTGCGACTTCAGTTGACGTTAGTTTAGTCAGAGCATAACCATTTAAGAAATAAGTCAAAAAAGTTGTACAAACAACAACAAAACACATTGGGAGTATTGCTTCTTTGAAAGGAAGATTAGTCCATTCAACATTTAAAAACTGGCTAATTCCAAGAGGAAAATTAAATATTAATCCAACTAAAAACAACCATTTAAAAAGAGTTATAAGATCATATTTTTGAGCCATAGGCTTAACAATTATCAAGTAGTAAGCATATGAAATGCTATTAACTATAAACAAGAAATTTCCTAATGGAATATTTCTTCCAACAGAACTGTTAGAATCAGCTGTCAGAATCAAAATTAGTGCTCCTATAAAACCCAAGAAAATCCCTGCTATTTTTGAAGAATTGATATTGTTTTTAAAAATAAAATATGAAAGTATCACAACAAAAATTGGAGAAATAATTATGAGGACAGAGCTATTAATTGGAGTTGAATAATCTAGACCAGAAATGAAAGCAGCAATGTTTATGCTCATTCCAAATAATCCACATTTAAATAGTGTAAATCTATCTTCTTTCTCAATTGGTTTAGATTTAAAAAACAAACTGAGAAACCAAAACATTAAAGTAGCTCCTAAAACACGAAGGAGCACAAACCCTAGTGATCCAATATAATGTGGCATTACTAGCTTAGCTATTGTATGATTAACTCCGTAAATAGTTGTAGCTGTTGTAGCTGCAAGTAGTGCAAAAATTTTATTACGCATTTAGTTTGAGCTAGAACTAATTATTTTTGAAATGTATTTGCCAATCATATCGAATTCTATGTTAACAGAGTCTCCAATTTTTAAGAATTTAAAATTGGTATGTTCATATGTGTAAGGAATTATTGCTACTGAAAAGCTTTCTTTTTTAGAATCAACAACTGTTAAGCTTACTCCATTTATTGCAATTGAACCTTTTTCAATTGTAATATTCTCACTGCTCTTATATGAAAATTTAAAATACCAGCTTCCATTTTCTTCTGTTATGCTGTCACATAAAGCAATTTGATCCACGTGTCCTTGAACCATATGTCCATCTAGCCTAGCCCCCATTTTCATTGCTCTCTCAATGTTAACGGAATCACCCACCTCCCAATTTTTGATTGAAGTTTTTAGAACAGTTTCTTTTATTGCAACGACAGAGTAGTTGTCATTTTTTATATCAATTACTGTTAAACATATTCCATTATGAGCTAAGCTTTGATCTATTTTAAGCTCATTTGAAATTTTAGAATTGAACGTAAACGTGATATTATCACCATTTTTTTCAATGGATACTAATTTTGCAAGTGATTCTATAATTCCAGTAAACATATTATTCAATATCTTTAGCGTTCAAAAATACGCATTATTAAAACGACATGTCAAAAACAAAGCCAATAATTGGAATTTCAACTGGAGATCCGAATGGTATTGGTATTGAAGTAATTCTGAAGTGTTTCTCCGACAAAAGGATGTTTGACTTTATGACGCCTGTAGTATTTTCTAATTATGAGCTTGTAAAAGCTCAAGCCTTTCATTTTAACCTAAAAATAGTTTTAAATAAATTTTCAGATTTTAAAAATTTAAAACCTAATTCTTTAAATATATATGAAGCAAGTAAAGGTAAATTTAACCTTGACTTTGGAAAATCTAATGAATCAGGAGGTCAGCTTTCAAGAGAATCATTAACTACAGCCTCAAGTTTTTTGAAAGTAAAGAAAATAGATGCTTTGGTTACAGCACCTATTAATAAAAAAAACATACTTCATCAAAGCTTTGATTATATGGGGCATACTGATTTTCTTAATAAAACCTTTGATGGTGAAGCAATGATGTTTATGGTTAGTCAGGATTTAAAAATTGCTTTGCTTACAGATCACATACCAATTGATAAAATAACTGAAAATATTTCCAGAGATTTAATAGAAAAGAAAATAAAAACAATTGATATGTCTATGAAGAAAGATTTCGGAATTCAAAGACCTAAAATTGCGATTCTTTCTATTAACCCCCATGCAGGTGATGATGGAATAATTGGTAATCAAGATCAAGAAATACTTATTCCAGCTTTGAAAGAGTTATCTGAAAGTTATTTGATTTTTGGACCTTTCCCAAGTGATAGTTTCTTTGGATCAGATTTATATAAAAAATATGATGCTATTCTCGCAATTTATCATGATCAAGGTTTAATTCCTTTTAAAACTATAGCCTTTGGAAATGGAGTTAATTTTACTGCTGGTTTAGATATTGTAAGAACATCTCCAGATCATGGAACAGGGTATGATATTTCTGGAAAAAACCTAGCTGATCCATCATCATTGATTGAATCTTTTCATACTGCATTATCTATCTTAAAATACAGAAAGCAATTCGAAGAAATCAATTCTAATCCATTGAAGGTTAAAGAGTTAAAATCTGTAAAAAAATAATTTAGAAAAAGTTAATTTACTATATTCGCACACTCTTTATTAAAATGAAAAGAAGCGAAAAACATATCTTAAAATTTGCAGGCCTAAAAGACGGAAATCATATTTTTAGTTATGAAATTAATAATAGATTTTTTCATCATTTTAATTTTAATGATTTTAATCAGTCAAGCTTTAAAATTGATATTAATCTTGTAAAAAAAGCAACTGTTTTAGATTTAAAAATTAATAGTAAGGGGCTTGTCAATGTTGACTGTTCAGTTTCAAATGAGCCTTTTGATTATGATTTAAATTCTAAGCTAGATTTGATTGTTAAATTCGGAGAATTTTATGATGATTCGAATGATGAATTGATTGTGCTTCCTTATGGTTCACACTCGTTAGAATTAGATCAAATATTTTATGAGATGATAGTGTTGTCAATTCCTATCAAATTAGTTCATCCTGGCATACAGGATGGATCACTTAATTCTGAAATTGTAAATAGATTAAGTGAATTTGACATTAATAAAGAAAAAAGTAGTAATTTCGACCCTCGTTGGAATAAATTGAAAGAATTAAAAAAGTAAATCATGGCACATCCAAAACGTAAAACTTCAAAAACTAGAAGAGACAAAAGAAGAACTCATTATAAGGCTACAGATGCTCAAATAGCTACAGACAAAACAACTGGGCAAGATCATTTATATCACAGAGCTCATTGGCATGAAGGTAAATTATATTATCGTGGAAAAGTTTTAATTGACTCTGTAGAAGAAACAGAATAATTTTTTCATTAAAAAGTATTAAAAAAGCCTCTTTTTGAGGCTTTTTTTATTGTTTTATTACAAAAAATGGCTGATTTTAATCCATTTTCACTTGTTTTAGACTCTTTTAGCCGTTTTTATTTGTGTTTTAGTAATTAATTCGATGATTTACTCACCTATTTAAATTCTTTGAATATTATATATTATTTTTTTAATGTTTTTTTATAATTTTAACATTTTATGTTATTAAAATTGAATAAAACATTTAATATTAAGCTAAAAATCCTATTTTTTTACATAAATAGTAGTCTTTTAAGTGTTTACTAGCTTGTTTTAGAGTTTTTTAGCTATTTTTAATCTATTATTTTTCATTTTTTAGTATTTTTTTGATGATTTTACGTGTTTTTTTATCATTTTCGCTTAAATAATTGATTATTGAAATGAATTTTAAACAAATACAACAATTAATAAAGTTTGTCGCTAGAACCGGCGTAAGTGAGGTAAATATTGAGAATAGTAATATTAAAATCAATATTAAAGGAAATAATAAGGATTCAGACCTTCCTCAAGTCATTCAGCAACCTATTATAGCCCAGCCTCAAATTCCTGTTCAACATCCACCAGTTGAACCTAAACCTGTTCAAAACGAAACATCAGATAATATAACAGAACCTGAAAATTCTAATCTCATTACCGTTAAGTCTCCTATCATTGGTACTTTCTATCGAAAACCATCGCCTGATAAAGACAATTTCGTTGAGGTAGGTGATTCTGTTTCAGTAGGTCAAGCACTTTGTATTATAGAAGCTATGAAATTATTTAATGAAATTGAGTCAGAAGTTTCTGGAAAAATTGTTAAGGTTTTAGTTGACGATGCTGAACCTGTTGAATTCGATCAACCGTTGTTTTTAATAGAACCATAATAATATATTATGTTTAAAAAGATTTTAATTGCCAATAGAGGCGAGATAGCTTTACGTGTCATACGTACATGTAAGGAAATGGGAATAAAGAC
>CEPL01133142.1_pt1 | contig 23586 bp, 26 predicted proteins | sample 530541 | NCBI WGS metagenome assembly CEPL01 (sample SAMEA2620339, study PRJEB7988) | marine metagenome | biome: marine biome (ENVO:00000447); feature: surface water layer (ENVO:00002042); material: "saline water (ENVO:00002010), including plankton (ENVO:xxxxxxxx)" | depth 5 m
TGCTGATTACAAATCAGCTGCTCTAGCCAGCTGAGCTACATCGGCTTTTTTAAGAGAAGGCAAATGTAATATTTAAATTTTTTCTAAAAAATAAAAATTATATTTTTTCTCTATTTCTTCTGTCTCGGGTGATTTCTCATATAATCATTCACAATTGTTGGAATTTTGATTTTAGTATAAATCTGCGTTGAAGCCAAAGATTTATGACCAAGAATTTCCTTAATTGAATTTATATCAGCTCCATTATTTAATATGTGAGTTGCGAATGTGTGCCTTAGTACATGAGGACTAATTTTTGTTTTGGTTGATATATTTCTTAAATACTTATTTACGACTCTGTATACAGTAGATGGACTAATTTTATTTCCATTTTTAGATTGAAGTAAAAAAGAATCATCTTTAATATTTTTAGAGAAAAGCTTTAGTTTTTTTACTAGGACAGGAAGCATTGGCACTAATCTCTCTTTATTTCTTTTTCCTAAAACCTTTATAACTTGATCATCAAAATATATATCAGATTTTTTCAAATTTATCAATTCAGCTCTTCTGAGGCCAGTTGAATATAGAATGTCAATTATCATTGAATCTCTTGTTAATTCTTTTTCGGAAGTTTTAAATAAATCAAAAACTTCTTTCATTTCAGTTTCGTTGAAAGGGTTCACAACTTTCGACTTAGTTCGCAGAGTAGTATGATTTCTTAGAGGTGATTTTTTAATTTCTTTTATGTAAATTAAAAATTTAAAATAAGCTTTTAAAGATGAAATTTTTCTATTTATAGAGCTAGAAGAAATTTTATTTTTAGAAAGAAATACAATCCAATTTCTTATGAAAGTATATTCAATATTTTTACTAAAAGAAATTCCTGAAGATTCAATATAATCTTTGAATTCTTCTAAATCCTTAGTGTAGGCATTAACTGTAAGAATAGAGTATTTTTTCTCAGCCTCTAGGTAATTTTTAAACTTATCTAAATACATTTAAAAAATCTAGATAAATTTATAAAAATTATAGACTTTGCTGATCTTTTAATTTCTGAATGTGTGCAGCTTTTATAAACTTATTTCTGTTTTTGACAGAGGGTTTTATGAAGGCCTGTCTTGATCTTAATGATTTTAGGGCACCTGTTTTGTCAAATTTTCTTTTGAATCTTTTAAGAGCCTTATCAATACTTTCACCTTCTTTGACCGGAATAATTAACATTTTTTAATTTTTGCTTGGCAAATATAAAATTAAAATGGAATAATTTATTTATTTGGACAAAATTTTTCTAGAAATAACAAGCTTTTGAATTTCACTAGTACCCTCACCAATAGTACATAGCTTTGAGTCTCTGTAGAACTTTTCGACGGGAAAATCTTTAATGTATCCATAACCACCAAATATTTGAACAGCATCACTAGATACTTTTACACAAAGCTCTGAACTATATAGTTTGCACATAGCACTTTCAAGAGTAACAGGCTCTTCATTATTTATTTTGTTTGAAGCTTTTTGAATTAATAACTCAGCAGCCTCAATTTCAGTTACCATATCTGCAAGTTTAAATGAAATTGCTTGAAATGAACTTATTGGTTTCCCAAATTGAATTCTTTCGTTTGAATATTTTAAAGAAGCTTCATAAGCTCCTTTAGCTATACCTAATGATAGGGCAGCAATTGAAATTCTTCCACCATCTAATATTTTCATTGCTTGTTTAAAACCATCACCAACTTCACCAAGTCTATTTGAGTCATCAATAATACAGTCTTGAAAAATCATCTCAGCAGTTTCAGAAGCTCTCATTCCTAATTTGTTTTCTTTTTTTCCAGAGTCAAACCCTCTTACACCCCTCTCAATAACAAATGCAGTTGAATTGTTTTTTTCACCAACTGGGCCAGTTCTAAAAATTACAACGGCAATATCACCAGATTTTCCATGAGTAATAAAGTTTTTAGTACCATTTAAAACCCATTTATTACCTTTTCTAAATGCAGTAGAAGCCATTTTACTAGCATCTGAACCTGTATTTGGCTCTGTCAATCCCCAAGCTCCAATGTGCTCTCCAGAGGATAACTTTGGCAACCATTTTTCCCTTTGCTTTTGATTACCAAATTTATATATGTGATTTGTACATAAGGAGTTGTGAGCTGCTATTGATAATCCAATTGAGGGATCAATCTTAGAAATCTCATCTACTACAGAAACATATTCATGATATCCTAATCCAGATCCACCATACTTTTCGGGAATTACTATACCCATAAAACCATACTCACCGGCTTTTTGTAAAACCTCTTTTGGAAAATGTTGATTTTCATCCCAATCCATTACGTAGGGCTTAATGTATTGTAAAGCAAAGTCTCTAGCACTTTGTTTAATTAATTCTAAAGATTCTTTATTTACAGTTTTGTGTTCTGGGGTTGTAATTTTCATTATTATAATTTTACAAAAAAAATGCCAAATGTTATTTTTTTATTGCTTCCAAATATTTATTCAATTGTTCTTTTACAACAGGAAAGAGGAAATATAGTCCAATCATGTTTGGAAATACCATAGCAAAAATCATAGCATCAGAAAAAGCCCATATTGAATTCATACTCGCGGCTGATCCAATAACTATAAAAGTTAAAAAAGTTAATTTATAAGTTAAGTCAGCAACTTTTCCTCTTCCAAATAAAAACTTCCAGGATTGAATCCCATAATAAGACCAAGAAATCATAGTTGAAACAGCAAAAAGAACAATTGCGATTGTAAGGAAAACACTTGAAAAAGGAATATATTCAGCAAAAGCTCTAGCTGTAATTTCTGGGCCTTCATATGCTACTCCATTAATAAAAATGCTTCCTAGTCCGTCTCCACCATAATCGAAATATCCACCGAAATTAAAAATAATGATTACAAGTGCAGTCATTGTACATATCACAACTGTATCGATGAATGGTTCTAATAACGCCACTAAGCCTTCAGAAGCTGCATATTTAGTTTTTACAGCAGAATGTGCAATTGATGCTGAACCTGCTCCGGCTTCATTTGAAAAAGCAGCTCTTCGAAATCCAACCATTAAAACTCCGATTACACCTCCAACTCCAATTGCTGTAGGATTAAATGCTTCTTTTATAATGAGTGAAATTGCGTCATCAATTAAGGAATAATTAAGTGAAATAATATAGATACATGCTATTATGTAAAGAACTGCCATAAATGGTACAACTTTTTCAGTAACAGATGCAATCCTCTTTATACCACCAATTATAATTAAACCTACAACAATAGCCATGATTAATCCAATAATAGCTCCTGCACTAGTACTTTCAAGACCAACCAGTTGTTTAATTGCTAAAGTTGCAGTGTTAGATTGTGCAGCATTTCCACCTCCAAAAGATCCACCAATACAACAAATGGCAAAAATCACAGCGGCAACTTTTCCTAATGATTCAAAACCTCTTTCTTTCAGACCTTTTTTTAAATAATACATTGGGCCCCCATAAACTACACCATCTTTATCAACGTCCCTGTAATAAACACCTAATGTACATTCAACAAATTTTGTAGACATTCCGAGCAATCCACATACAATCATCCAAAATGTAGCTCCTGGTCCTCCTAAAGCAATTGCTAATGCCACTCCAGCAATATTACCATTTCCAACAGTTCCAGAAACCGCAGTTGCTAAAGCTTGAAAGTGTGATACTTCACCTTCATCAGAGTTCTTATCGCTTTTTTCAATTTCATCATATTTTCCTCTTACTACATTTATAGAGGTGAGAAAATATCGAATATTGGGAAATCCAAAATAGAGAGTAAAGAATAATGCACTACCAACAAGAAGATATATAACAAATGGGTTGTCTCCAATTGGAAAAAAAACTACATCATTAAAAAAATCAGAAACTGGTTGAAATGCTTCATCAATTTTTTTATCTAAACCCTTTTCTTGAGAAAAGTTGAGTAATGGAAAAAACAATGCAACTAAGGTAAATGTATACTTTTTCATATTTTAAATTAAATGATTATAAGTCAAACACTGAAGACCTTTTCGAATATACTATATCTTTTATTCTCATCCAAAAAGCTATTACAAGATATAACAAGAAACCTAGACCCAAACCAAAGAAACTACTGTATATAAAGCCTAGCCTAACATGCTTTGATTTAATCCCTAAGAAGTCTGCTAATCTCGCGCACACTCTAAAACCATATTTCTCAAACCTATATCTGAACTTATCTGTTAACTTCATATCCATTTTCTGACCAGGCGAGAAACCCTCCTTCTAAATTATATACATTATTAAAACCAATTTCTTTCATAATTTGGCAAGACGCCTCACTTCTTTTTCCCGATCTACAGTAGACATAATAATTATCATCTTTGTCCAACTTATCTAAAAACTTCATAAAGTCTATTGATTTATAAAAATCGATATTTATTGAATCTTTAATATTGCCATCTGTGTATTCTTCAACAGTTCTTACATCAAGACAAATATTTTTGGTATTTGATTCTTTTTGTTTTTTCCAATCTTCAATATTTAAATTCATATTTTTTTTATACGTCAAATTAAATAATTATTGTTTTTTACAAGAAGATTTTTAACAAAAAGTTTTTATATTTGAATGGATGAAAACAAATAGCAAATACTGGTGGCACAAATCTATATTCCTTAGAAAGTCGATCTAGTCTTGTATTTAAAAATATATAAAGGCTTGTCTGTTCGACAAGCCTTTTTTTTTTATGAAAATTAAACTTAAAGAAAATAGAAAAAATATTATTACAGATACAGTAACGCCCGTTAGCATGTATCTCAAAATAAGAGATAAGTATATTAATTCAATCCTTTTGGAAAGTAGTGATTACAGTTCAAAAGACAACAATTATGCATACATATGCTTCAACCCTATTGCAGAATTTAAGATTAAAAACTTTGATCTTAAAATTTCGCTACCAAATAAAAAAATCATCTCAAAGAAATTATCAAAAAGTGATAATTTAATGGATGAACTTAAAGATTTTATTGAAACTTTTGAATTTGAATCCAGTTGTAAGAATGATAAATTTCAAAAAGACGGTGTATTTGGATATATGAGTTATGATTCAGTGAAATATTTTGAAACATTGAATTTAACAAACATAAGTCATGGTGATGACATCCCTGAAATGATTTATTGTGTTTATGAGCACATTATCGTAGTTAATGTATTTAATAATATAACCACCATAATTAGCTACTCTGAAAATAAAAATTCAATTATTGAAATTGAGAAACTTATCTTAAATCAAAGAATTAACAAATCCTATTTTGAGAAAATCGGGGAAATTGAGTCTAATATGAATGATAAAGAGTTCATCAACCTAGTAAAAAAAGGTATTTATCATTGTAATAGAGGTGATGTTTTTCAGATCGTTTTATCAAGGAAGTTCTTTCAAAAATTTAAAGGAGATGAATTTTCAGCATATAGAAAATTGAGGTCTGTTAACCCTTCTCCATATTTATTTTATTTTGATTTTGGGGATTTTAAAATATTTGGAAGTTCACCTGAAGCACAATTAATTGTAAATAATAATAAAGCTGAAATTCACCCAATTGCTGGGACTTTCAAAAGAACAGGTAATGATAGTTATGATAGAGATAAAGCTCTTGAATTGTCTAGAGATGATAAAGAAAATAGTGAGCACATGATGCTTGTTGATTTAGCTAGAAACGACTTAAGTATTTCATGTAATGAAGTAAGTGTAGAAAAGGATAGGGAAATTCAATTTTATTCTCATGTTATTCATTTAGTTTCCAAGGTTACAGGCTTTCTAAAAAATAAGTCAATGAATATTATTTCAAGTACTTTCCCAGCAGGTACACTTTCAGGTGCTCCTAAGTATAGAGCAATGGAACTAATTAATAACTATGAAAAAACTAAGAGGAATTTTTATGGTGGTGCAATTGGCATGATTGATTCAAATTTAAATTTTAATCATGCAATAATTATTCGCTCAATCCTTTCAAAAAACCAAATGCTATATTTTCAGGCAGGTGCTGGAGTTGTAGCTAAATCCAATCCAAAAAACGAATTACAGGAGGTTTACAATAAAATAGGAGCAATAATAAAAACACTTGAAGATTAATATTATGGAAAATAAAATACTTGTAATTGACAATTACGATTCTTTCACCTATAACCTAGTCCATTATTTAGAGGATTTAGGTGCTCAACTAGAAGTATTTAGAAATGATCAAATTGACATTGATTACATTGAAAAATTTGAGAAAATATTGCTTTCACCAGGACCTGGAATTCCTAGTGAATCAGGGATGCTTAATGAAATAATTAAAAAATATCACAAGACCAAAAATTTTTTTGGTGTTTGCCTTGGTCATCAAGCAATAGCTGAAGTTCTTGGATGTAAATTAATAAATCTTGACACTGTTTATCATGGTATTTCAACAGAAATTTCAATTTTAGACAATGAAATTTTATTTAAAGATATTCCCAGTAATTTAAAAGTGGGTAGATATCATTCTTGGGTTGTTGAAGAATTAAATGAAAATTTCATACTAACTGCTAAAGACATAGAAAATAATGTAATGGCTTACAGACATAAAATTTATAAATTATGGGGAGTTCAGTTTCATCCTGAATCGATTTTAACTGAACAGGGAAAAAAAATATTATTTAACTGGCTAAAAACGAAATGAAAAATATATTTGAAAAACTTTACTCAAATGATAGTTTAAATTACGAGGAGGCAAGAACTGCTTTGCTAGAGATATCCTCAGGAGATCAAAGTGAAATTATTATTTCATCTTTCCTTACATCCTTCATTTTAAGACCGCCAACGGTCATTGAAATTGAAGGTTTTAGAGATGCTTTACTTGAACTTTGCCTAGATATAAATTTAGATTTTAATGAAACAATTGATCTTTGTGGGACAGGTGGTGATGGAAAAAATACTTTTAACATTTCAACAGTATCATCATTTGTTGTTGCCGGTGCAGGGTATAAGGTTACAAAACATGGTAACTACGGAGTTTCCTCAGGGTGTGGATCAAGTAATGTTTTAGAACATTTAGGAATTAACTTTACAAATGACTCAGATTATCTTAACAAGAGTTTAGATAAATCTAATATTTGTTTTTTACATGCTCCTCTTTTTCATCCAGCAATGAAACATGTGGCCAATGCAAGAAAAATCTTAGGTGTAAAAACATTTTTTAACATTCTTGGACCATTAGTAAATCCAACAAAACCAAAGAATCAGATTTGTGGAGTTTATAATTTGGAAACACTACGATTATATTCTGAAGTTTTTAGAAATACCGAAAAAAACTTTACTATTATTTACTCATTAGATGGTTATGATGAGATTTCATTGACAAGTAAACATAAAATTATTGACAACAAATCAGAACAAATTATTGATTCAAACTATTTTGGATTTAATGATTTAAAACCCAAAGAAATTGAAGGTGGCAGCTCTGTAGATGAATCAGCAAAAATATTTGTTGACATATTGGAAAATAAATCTTCTGAAGCTCAGAAAAATGTTGTTTTAGCAAATTCAGCTCTCGCAATTAAAACTATTACTGGAAAAAAAATTGAAGAATGTATTGAAATTGCAAATGATTCTTTAATTAGTAAAAGAGCTCTTGAATCACTTAAAAATTTATTAAAAATTTAATTTTGAATATACTTGATAAAATAGTTCTTAGAAAGAAAATTGAGATTGAGGAAAGAAAAAGATCGATTTCATATAATCAACTTGAAAAAACCTTGTTTTTTAGTCAAAATTCAATAAGTCTAAAAGATTCTATCAATTCAAAAAATTTATCAATTATTGCAGAGCATAAAAGAAAGTCTCCTTCAAAATCTGAAATTAATTTTTCAACACCCTCAAATGAAATAATAAAAGGATACGAAGATGCTGGTGCGGCAGCAATTTCAGTATTAACAGATAGTTATTTTTTTGGCGGATCTAATGAAGATTTAAATTTTGCTAAAAAAAATAGCACAATTCCTATTTTGAGAAAAGAATTTATAATTGATGAGTTTCAAATTATCGAATCTAAATCAATTGGAGCAGATGCTGTTTTACTTATTGCTTCAATTCTAAATGAAAATGAAATCATTAATTTATCACGTCTTGCCAAAGAAAATAATCTCGATGTTTTGATTGAGGTACATACGCTTGAAGAATTGAAAAAATCATTAAATGAAAACATTGATTTGATCGGCGTAAACAATAGAAATCTCAAAACATTTAAAGTTGACTTAGAAAACAGTATAAATATTTGTAACCAAATTCCTGAAAATTTCACAAAAATTTCTGAAAGTGGATTAAATTCAATTAATGATTTAAGAATTTTAATTGAATGCGGGTTTGATGGTTTTTTAATTGGTGAACAATTTATGAGAGAAAAAGATCCAGGTTCAAAGCTCAAAGAATTAATAAATAGTTATTAAAATGTTAGTAAAAGTGTGTGGACTAAAAGATGAAAAAAACATTAATGATGTATCAAACCTTGATATAGATTTTATGGGTTTAATTTTTTACAGAAATTCCGAGAGATTTTTTGATAAAGATTATTTAGTAAAAAAGAATAACAAAAAAATAGTTGGTGTATTTGTTAATGAAACTATCGATGAAATTAAAAGAATAAGTAAAAAATTTGATTTAGATTATATTCAACTTCATGGAGATGAGAATGTAAAATTTTGTAATGAAGTAAATAATTTTATTGATGTAATCAAAGTTTTTAGAATATCTCATGACTTTGATTTTAAATCAATTGATAAATTCCATAATTCTTGTAAATATTTTTTATTTGACACAAAATCGAAAAAATATGGTGGAACAGGGGAAAAATTTGAATGGAATATTTTAAAAGAAAATAAAATAAATAAAGATTTTTTTCTTAGTGGAGGAATTGATAGTAATGATCATCAAATTATTAAAAATTTAGATTTGAATCATTTAATTGGAATTGATTTAAACAGTAAGTTTGAATTAGAACCAGGTAAGAAGGATGTCAAAAAATTAAATACATTTTTAAATAAAATAAATGAAAACATATAATATAGATAATAACGGGTTTTATGGTGATTTTGGAGGAGCATTTATACCTGAAATGCTCTACCCAAATATAATTGAACTTAAAGAAAATTATAATAAGATCACAAACGAACTACAATTTCAAAAAGAATTTGAAAAACTACTCAAAGATTACGTTGGTAGACCTACTCCACTTTACTTTGCCAAAAGATTGTCTGAAAAATTTAGGACTAAAGTGTACTTAAAAAGAGAGGATCTATGTCATACAGGAGCACATAAAATAAATAATACGATAGGACAAATTTTACTTGCAAAAAGACTAGGTAAAAAAAGAATTATTGCTGAAACAGGAGCTGGACAACATGGTGTTGCAACTGCAACTGTTTGTGCTTTAATGGGAATAAAATGTATTGTATACATGGGTGAGGTTGACATTAAAAGACAAGCTCCAAATGTTGCTAGAATGAAAATGTTAGGTGCTGAGGTAAAGCCAGCAAAATCTGGAAGCAAGACTTTGAAGGATGCTACAAATGAAGCGATAAGGGACTGGATAAATAATCCCATTGATACTCATTACATCATTGGAAGTGTAGTTGGTCCTCATCCTTATCCTGATATGGTTGCAAAATTTCAATCTGTTATAGGGTTTGAAACAAAACAACAATTAAAAAAAATAGAAGGTAGAGAAGATCCAGATTATGTGATTGCATGTGTTGGAGGTGGCAGTAATGCTGCTGGATTATTTTATCCATTCCTTGACAACGAAAAAGTTAAAATTATTTGTGTTGAAGCTGCCGGAAAGGGTGTTAATTCAGGAGAAAGTGCAGCAACATCTGTTCTTGGAAAAGAAGGAATTATTCATGGTTCAAAAACTCTACTAATGCAATCTGATGATGGCCAAATAACTGAACCCTATTCAATTTCTGCTGGATTGGATTATCCTGGAATTGGTCCAATGCATGCAAATCTGTATAAAAGTAAAAGAGGAGAATTTATATCAATTGATGATAAAGATGCTATGAGTTGGGGGCTAATTCTTTCTCAAACTGAAGGAATTATTCCTGCAATTGAAACGTCTCATGCTTTTGCTGTACTAGACAAAATGAAATTTGATAAGAATGATATAATTGTTTTTAATTGTTCAGGAAGAGGCGATAAAGATCTAGAAACTTACATTGAATACTTTAAGTTATGAGTAGAATAAAAGAAGTTCTAAATAAAAAAAATAATATTATATCAATTTATTTTACAGCTGGTTTTCCTGAACTTAATGATACCCTGAAAATTATTGAACAATTGGACGATGCTGGAGTTGACATGATTGAAATTGGTCTTCCTTTCAGCGATCCTCTAGCTGATGGCCCCACAATTCAGGAAAGCTCCATGCAAGCTATCAAGAATGGGATCAATACAAGTATTCTTTTTGAGCAACTCAAAAACTTAAGAAAATTAACTGAAACACCAGTAATAATTATGGGATACTTTAATCCTATTCTGCAGTATGGAGTTGAAAAATTTTGTCAAGAATGTTCCAAGTGTGGAATAGATGGATTAATTATACCTGATCTTCCTATTGATTTTTTCCACAAAAACTATTATGATTTATTTAAGAAGTATAACCTTCATAATATGTTTTTAATTACACCTCAGACCTCTTATGAAAGAATAAAATATATTGATGAAATTTCGGATGGATTTATCTACATGGTTTCAAGCTTTAGCATAACAGGAGAACAAAATTCATTTGGTGATGAAACTATTAATTATTTCAACAGGATAAATAATATGAATTTAAAAACTCCTTTGTTAGTAGGATTTGGAATCAGCAATAAAGAAACATTTAACCTTGCGTGTGAAAACAGTAAGGGTGCTATTATAGGATCAGCCTACATTAATAACTTGAAAATTAATGGAATTTCAGGAACTAAGTCCTTTATTCAAAAACTTATAAATTGATTATTATCTGATAAATACTGGAGAATTACTATCAATTGTATGTTCTTCACTATATGAATAACCACCTAAGTTGAAAGATAGAATTTCTTGTAGATTTTTACATTTATTCTTAACTATAAATCTTACCATCATTCCTCTTGCTTTTTTGGCATAGAATGAAATCACTTTTAAATTTCCATTTTTAAAATCTTTAAAAACAGGTGTAATGATAGTTTGTTCAATTTTTGATTTTTTAATCACATTGAAATATTCATTACTTGCCAAATTAACTAAAATTGAATCTGATTTTAATTCTTTTAAAAGATCATTGGTAATCTCGTCTGCCCAAAATTCATACAAATTTCTTGATCCATTGACAGCGAGTTTAGTACCCATTTCCAACCTGTATGGCTGGATTAAATCTAAAGGTTTCAATGCTCCGTATAATCCGGATAGAATTATCAATGATTTTTGTAGCTGGTTAATATCTCCAGAATTCAGAGTCTTAGAATCAATACCGTTGTATACATCACCATCAAAGGTAAAGATTGCAGGACGTGAGTTTTTAGTACTGTGTTCTTTATTAAACTCATTGTTTCTATTCCAATTCAAATCAGCTAATTTTTCTGAAATTCCTTGTAAATTTTTGAGTTCAGTTGCGGACTTTTCTTTTAAAACTTCATTTATTTCACTAGTCTTGTTTAAGAACTTTGGTATGGAACATTCAAAATTTCCAAAATCTGAGTTTAGATCTAATGATTTTGCCGGAGATATCAAAATTTTCATAATATAAAATTAAATAATTTTAGAATAATTTCTCCATTTTTCAATACATGAAAGCATATCAGGTGGAAGATCAGATTTAAATCTCATTTTCTCTCTAGTTAATGGATGGATAAAACCTAATGTTTTAGCATGTAAAGCTTGTCTTGGTAAAATCTTAAAACAGTTATCAACGAATTGTTTGTATTTATTAAATATTGTTCCTTTCAGAATTTTATCACCGCCATATCGAGCATCATTGAATATAGTATGCCCTAAATGTTTCATATGTGCTCTAATTTGATGTGTTCTTCCAGTCTCGAGTTGACATTCAATTAAACTGACATAATTAAATTTCTCAATAACTTTGTAGTTTGTTATGGCTCTTTTAGCAGATTCTTCTTCATCTGTCACTGACATAATCATTCTGTTTTTTTTATCTCTTGCTAAAAAATTATCAATTCTACCAATATCATCATTTGGCTCTCCCCAAACCAATAAAATATATTTTCTTTCAGTTTCTTTCTGAAAAAATTGTTGAGATAATTCTCTCATGGCAAGTTCAGATTTTGCCACTACTAATAAACCACTTGTATCTTTATCAATTCTGTGAACTAACCCAGGTCTGCCAGAACTATTCTCTGGCATCTCACCAAGATGATATAATAGTCCATTTAAAAGTGTACCGGAATAATTTCCATGACCAGGATGAACTACCAATGATGGTGGTTTGTTAACTACTATTAGATGATCATCTTCGTAAATTATTTCAAAATCTATTTTTTCAGGCTCTAGTAAATTTTCATAAGGTGGATATGAAAACATTATCTTTATTTTGTTGCCTGACTTAACCTTATAGTTTGGTTTTACTGGATTTCCATCAACCAATATGCAATTATTTTTCGCAGCAATTTGAATTTTATTTCTTGAAGCATTTTCAATTCTGTTCATTAAAAACTTGTCAATTCTCAGAGGATGTTGACCAGAATCGACGGAGAATGAAAAGTGTTCAAAAAGATTATCTTTTATATCTATCTCTTCCACAACTATTTTTTTATTCCATTCCCTACAATAAAATCAATTTTTGACTTTTTAGGAACTATTTCTCCTGGAAGAATTTGTTTACTATCAATGAAAACCTTTAAAACCATATCTTTACCAATGTTATCCTCATAATCAATTTCACCTAATTCCAAATCCAGTGCAGACAGGGTAGATTGAGCATTTCTTAAGGTTAGTTGAATCAAATCAGGAAAAATTACATTGCCGTATGATGAAGGATTCACTGTTAAATAAATTTTTCTGTTTTTCTTAACAGTTTTATTCGATTCAGGAATTTGTTCAAGAATAGTATTTTTTTCATAGTCCGGATTATAAAATGATGAATCAATAATCTCATATCTAAGTTTATTATCATCCATAATTTCTTGTATTTCAGAAACGTCATAACCAATCAAATTAGGAACTAATATTTTACTTGTTTGATTAGTGTAGAAAAAAAGAAAGAGTATTGACAATAAAATTATAACTGAAAAAATTACAACAGCTAAAAATAATTGTTTAATAAATGATTTACTGTAAAAGAATTTCATTGATATCAGATAGTCTTCTGTAAAAATAAGTATATTTTTGTATTTCAATAAAAAGTCTTTATGAAGAAAAATATTGCAGTTCTTATGGGTGGTTACTCGCTTGAACACGATATTTCTATAAAAAGTGGATTAAATGTTTTTAATTCAATTGATAAGTTGAAGTTTAATGCATTTAAAATAATTATTGAAAAAGAAAGTTGGTATTATTTGGATAATAAGAACAAAAAGTTTGAAATCAATAAAAAAAATTTTAGTGTCAATGATGATTTAAAATTTGATTTGGCATTCATAGTAATACACGGTGATCCTGGTGAAAATGGAATAATTCAAAATTATTTTGATTCTATCAGTCTTCCATACACTGGCTGCAGTTCTAAAGTATCAAAAATGACATTTAGTAAGAAAAGTTGTATTGAAAGTGTAAGAAAACTTAATGTAAAAACAGCAAAATCATTTATGATCAATAAATACAATGATTATGATCTTCTACAAATTTCTAATGAACTCAAGTACCCTTTTTTTGTTAAAGCTAATAATTCGGGAAGTAGTTTTGGCGTATACAAAGTTTACGATCAAAAAGAATTAGAAAGTGCTCTAAATGAAAATTTTAAAATTGACAGTGAAATTATATTAGAAGAATTTATTGATGGAAAAGAATATTCTGTTGGAGTTGCAAGAATCGATGGTAACACAAAAGTATTTGGTGTGACTGAGTTAATTTCAGAAAATGATTTTTTTGATTATGAAGCAAAATACAATGGAAAAAGTTCAGAAATAACTCCTGCAAAAATTGATAAGGACCTAAAAGAATTAATTCATGAGAATTCAAAAACTATTTATAATAAATTAAAATTGAATGGTTTTTCAAGGATAGATTATATTGTAAAAAATGATACACCGTTCTTCTTGGAAGTAAACACAATTCCTGGGATGACTGATGAAAGCATATTTCCAAAGCAAGTAAAACTAAATAATATTAATTTAAAAGATTTATTTACTAAAATGATAAATGAATCATTAAAATCACATAATTTAAAATAGAATGAAAAGAGCAATTTTTCCAGGAACTTTTGATCCATTTACTGTTGGCCACCTAGATATACTAAAAAAAAGTATCAAAATTTTTGATGAAGTAATTATTGCAATTGGAAAAAACCATGATAAAAAAACAATGTTTACTCTTGATAAACGAAAAGAATTTATTGAGTCAGTAACATCTAAATACCAAAACACTAAAGTTATGATTTACGATGGTTTAACTGTCGATTTCTGTAAAAAAACAAACTCAAATTTTATTGTCAGAGGAATAAGAAATGTTGGAGATTTTGAATTTGAAAAGGCAATTGCTAGAACAAACAAAGTTATTTCAGAAATTGAAACAGTCTTTTTATTAACTTCTGCAAAAACATCTTACATAAGTAGTTCAATTGTAAGAGATATTATAAAAAACAATGGAGATTGTAGCAAGCTAGTACCAAGTGAAATCATTCATATGATTTAAGGTATTTCTCTAAAATTATCTTAATATTTTTAAATGTTTTTTCTTTTATTTTTTTTACTTGGTTTAGATTTTTCCACTTTACACTTTTAATGCCTTCCTCGTCCTGAGGAATTAATTTTCCATCATAATCAGAATACATCAAAAACCATGATGTCTCTTTCAAAAAATATAAACCTTTGTTTCTAACTAAATGAAATGTATTTGCATAAAACTTTCTAATTCTTAGCCTGCTTATTCCGGTTTCCTCTGTTACTTCTCTTAATGCTGTTTCCCTTATGGTTTCATTCTTTTCTGCTTTGCCTTTAGGTAGGTCCCATTTTCCTTTTCTGTGAATAAAAAGAATTTGTTTTTTTGAATTTTCAACTATTCCCCCGGATGCAAAAATCACTTTTATTTTAGATTTAAAAATCTTTAATAACTCAGATTTTCTTGAGTGAAATAAATTAATTTTTTTATGTTTTCTAAGTTTTTTCAAGATTTCTTTCTGGTCTATGCTTACCAGTAAAAAAGTATTTGTTTTATCTAAAACCTTAGCATTGGAAGTTAAATTAATTTGAAAACGATTAAGGAAAACTTTATACATTTGTTTTGTGATTGAAAATATTCAGGTAGCTAAAGATATTTCAAAACATTTGCTACAAATTAATGCAATTAAATTGAATCCAAAAAATCCATTTAAATGGGCTTCAGGAATTAAATCACCTATTTATTGTGACAATAGACTAATACTTTCTGAAGTTAATGTCAGAAAATATGTAACCGAAAAGTTTTGCGAACTAATAGACAGCAAATTCAGTGATGTAGAAATCATTGCTGGTGTTGCAACAGGAGCCATAGGTATTGGAATGTTAATTGCTAATCAGTTAAATAAGCCATTTATTTATGTAAGAGCTAATAAAAAAAGTCACGGTAGACATAATTCCATCGAAGGTAAATTTAATCCAAATGAAAAAGTACTAGTAATTGAAGATCTGGTAAGCACAGGGATGAGTAGTTTGAATGCATACGATACACTTTTAGATGGTGGATTAAATGTATTGGGAATGGTGAGTATTTTTACTTATGGTTTTGATGATGCAATTTCAAATTTTAAAAAAAGAAATATTTCCTATTATTCGTTAAGCTCATATACTCATCTTTTAGAGTCTGCTGTAAATTCAGATTACATTAATAAAAATGAAATCAATTTTTTATCTGAATGGAGAAAAGATCCAAAAAATTGGAAATAAATGAATTTAAGTAGAGCAACTGATACAATTAAATTTAAAGCTTCAATTGTTTATAATTATCTTAACAATCCAATTAATTATGAAAGTATTCTTATTGATGAGATTAGTGAATTTTCAATGATTGATGAAAAGTCATTTGCAATTAAAATTGGAAGTCTTCCAAAAATTTCTCTTGAACACAACTCTAACGTTTTAGAACGTTCAACAAGTTTAAATTCTATCAATGAAAAATTACCCTTTGTTTTTAATTTTAAAGTAAATGAGATTGATGAAAGTTCCTGTATAATTGAAATTCATTTCAAGGGAGAATTTTCATCAATTATGCAGATGATGATCAAACCGCCAATGAATAAATTTCTAGATGCAATTTCAAAAAAAGTTATTTCAATTAACTTCAGTAAATAAGTTCAATTTCTTGATTTTTAAATTCTAATTTTTTTCCATTAATTTTTACTACAAGCATACCAAGGTTATTAATATCTATAATTTCTCCCATAAAAACTTTGCCTGAGATCCTGAATTGTTTTTCTATTTCATATCCATACAATAATTCCAAATAATCAGTCTTCAATTTATTAAAATCAGAGTTATGAATAAGACTTCTAAAACGTTCAAATTCAGAAATTATTTTTAGGGATATTTCGTCCAAATTTGAATGATTGTTAATTGAATTTACAATTGATGTGGCATTAATTAAATTACCAAAATATGATTGGTTGACGTTTAAGCCAATCCCGATTATTGATTGAGTTATTTCTGTTTTTTTGATATTTGATTCAATTAAAATTCCACATAATTTTTTTCCTTCTGACAATATGTCGTTTGGCCACTTAACACTTAATTCTTTTAATCCTAGATTTTTCAAAACCTTTATAAGTAATAAGCTTACTAATATGTTAAGTTTAAAATTATTTGTTACGGTTATTTCTAACTCCTTGAAAATAAATGACATACAAATATTTTTGTTTGGTTCAGATGACCAAACTTTACCCATTTGTCCTTTACCTAAGGTTTGATTGAAAGTAAAAACTGCTATCTCTTTATCTTCAATACTATCTTTAATTTTTTTTATATATTCATTTGTAGAATCGATGGCATTAAGTTTGATTAATTTCATCTGTAGATAGATTATAGTGCAAAGTACGGATATTACAGTAACAAATGTTATCAAAGGCATTGAAAAAGTGAAAGGGGAAAACATATGTATTTTAGACTTTACTGAAATGGATAATTCTGTTTGCAAATATTTTGTTGTATGTGATTGTCAGTCTAATACTCAGGTTAATGCAATATCTAATTCAGTTAAAAAGGTTGTAAGTAAAAACTTAAATGAAAAACCTTTTCAAATTGAAGGTTTAGAAAGTAAAAATTGGATTTTGATGGACTATTTAGATGTAGTTGTTCACATTTTTAAAAAGGAGTTTAGAGAAATATATAAACTTGAAGATCTATGGTCTGATGCTAAAATTATAAGATTAGAGGATTAATTATGGATAAAAAGAAAAAAAATATCAATCAACCAAAAAACAATACTTATTGGATGTATGGATTAATCATTTCAATATTTATTATTTTTTCATATTTAGGAAATGGTGATAACTTTAGTACAACAAAACAGATTAATATATCAACATTTGAAAAATATTTAAATGCAAGTGAGGTTTCTAAAGTTACAATTATTAATAAAACTTTAGCTGAAGTTACTTTAACAGAAAATGCTTTACTAAATGAAATTCACAGAGATGTTTCTAAAACAAATTTAATTGGTCAAAGAAACACACTTGGTCCTCATTACACATTTGAGGTTGGTGATTTAGAATTATTTCAAAGAAAATTAGAGTTAGCCGAATCCAATGGAATAATATTTAATTATGAATTCAAAACAATCGAAAGTAAATGGTTGGATGTTTTAATAGGTTTTCTTCCTCTATTAATTTTGGTTGGATTGTGGATATTTTTTATGAGAAGAATGTCAGGTGGTGGAGCTGGAGGAGGTTCACAAATCTTCAGCATAGGAAAATCAAAAGCTAAAATATTCGATGAGAAAAACGATACTAAGGTTACATTTAAGGATGTAGCTGGACTTGAGGGAGCAAAAGAAGAAGTTAAGGAGATAGTTGATTTTTTAAAAAACCCTTCAAAATACACTAAGCTAGGCGGAAAGATTCCAAAGGGGGCTCTTTTAGTAGGTCTTCCAGGAACAGGTAAAACATTGCTTGCGAAAGCTGTAGCAGGTGAAGCTAGAGTTCCTTTCTTTTCTCTCTCGGGTTCTGATTTTGTTGAAATGTTTGTGGGTGTCGGAGCATCCAGGGTAAGGGACCTTTTCAAACAAGCTAAAGAAAAATCACCCTCAATAATTTTTATTGATGAAATTGATGCAATCGGTAGAGCAAGAGGAAAAAACAATATTACAGGTTCAAACGATGAAAGAGAAAACACATTAAATCAATTACTAACCGAAATGGATGGTTTTGGCACAAATACTAATGTAATTGTAATGGCTGCCACCAACAGAGCCGATGTACTGGACAAAGCATTGATGAGAGCTGGTAGATTTGATAGACAAATTTATGTTGATCTACCTGACGTAAGAGAGAGAAAAGAAATATTTGATGTTCATTTAAAACCTATTAAAAAAGCTAAAGAACTAGATGTTGATTTTTTATCAAAACAAACCCCAGGTTTTTCTGGAGCTGATATTGCAAATGTGTGTAATGAAGCAGCATTAATTGCAGCGAGAAAATCTAAAAAATCTGTTGGAAAGCAAGACTTTCTTGATGCAGTTGATAGGATTGTAGGCGGATTAGAGAAAAAGAACAAAATTATTTCTCCGAAAGAGAAGGAAACAATTGCTTATCACGAGGCAGGCCATGCTACAGTCAGTTGGATGCTAGAACATGCTGCTCCTCTGGTAAAGGTAACGATAGTTCCGAGAGGAAAATCATTGGGCGCAGCGTGGTACTTGCCTGAGGAAAGACAAATTGTAAGAACAGATCAAATATTAGATGAAATGTGTGCTGCTTTAGGGGGAAGAGCTGCTGAAAAAGTAATTTTCAATAAAATATCTACAGGAGCTCTAAGTGATTTAGAAAAAGTAACAAAACAAGCAAGATCTATGGTGACTGTATATGGTCTAAATGATAAGATAGGTAATCTAACATATTACGATTCATCAGGTCAAAACGATTTAAATTTTTCAAAACCTTACAGTGATTCAACTGCTCAAATAATTGATAAAGAAATATCTAACATTGTTGAAACTCAATTCAAAAGAGCAATTAGTCTTTTAAAAAAGCACAAAAATAAATTAACTGAATTAGCTAATTACTTACTTGAAAAGGAAGTAATTTTCAAGGAAGATCTTGTCAGAATTTTTGGTGAAAGACCTTTTCAAGAATTAAAAGTTAAAAAGTAAAGTTTTATAATTTTAAATAAAACAATTTCAATTATAATTATAAAATTTTACGTCTAATAATGAAATACTCAAAAGTATTGTTATTTATTAAGTATAAATTATCTTTATATAAAACAACAACCTTTGAAAAAATTCTTTAAAAATCTTTTAAAACCCCAAAAAAATAGTACTGAAAATCAAATTGAAGAGGATTTTAAATATTTACCGGCTAAAGATGATTTGGTAGAAGAAAAATTCACTAAAAACTTTACAAATAATGGCGGAAAGTTTTTGTACGCTTCGAACAAAGATGAATTTCAAGAATATTTTAATACTGTAATTAGTAAAAATGAATGGAATGACAAGTCAATTTTATGTCTCAATGATAACTTTCTTGATGATTATATTAAAAATATTCAAATTGAATTTAACAAAACTAATTTAAACTCTCATATTCTTGTAACTCCTTGTGAATTTCTTGTAGCAAATGATGGAAGTATATTAGTATCAGCCAAGCAAATTCAATCATATAAGATAAAAGACATACCAAATAATATTATTGTGTTTGCCAAAACTAGTCAACTATCAGAAACAGTAAGCAAAGGGCTTGAAGGAATTAGAATAAAATATTCTAACAACTTACCTTCCAATATAACATCAATTAAGAATTTTAATATTGAAGAAAAAGAAAATTTAAATTTTCTCACCTATGGAACAAGTAGCAAAAACTTATACCTTATACTCTTAGAAGACTTATAGAATGGAAAATATATTAAATAGGAGCATTGTAGCATTAGGATACTCTTTTGTTTTTTTATTCTGTCTTTTTTTCGATCAGGTTTCTTTTGAAATTTTAGGCTTAATTTTTAGTATTATTGTTTTATTTGAATTTGTAGAAATCACAAAACTTCCTAAGAAAACATTAATCCTTGGTTTATTATTTTATTTGATTCTAAATTTTTTTATTGGTGAGAATACAATTGTTAATAATGTTTTTTTGACAATATCTATAATTGTTAATTTATTTTTAATGTTCTCTCTTTTCACGAACAAATCTTTTAAGTTTAGTAAAGTTCAAAATAGTTTTTTTCTATTATCATATTTGGTTCTTTCACTTTACTTTTTATTTTCAATACCAACACTTTCTAATTCTTATAATCCTCTCTCAATTTTATTTTTGATTGTAATAATCTGGTCTTCGGATAGCGCTGGGTATTTTTTTGGAATTAAATATGGTAAAAAAAAATTAATGGAATCGGTATCACCTAAAAAAACAGTTTTAGGTTTTGTTTCAGGAATACTTTCTTCAATAATTGTTTCGATAATTTTTGCTTTAATTATAAATTTTGAAAATATATTTCATTTGATTTTAATTGGAATATCAATATCATTTATAGGTTCTGTTGGGGATTTAATTGAATCAAAATTTAAAAGACAATATGCTGTAAAAGATAGCGGTAAGATTCTTAAAAGCCATGGAGGAATGTTTGATAGACTAGATAGTTTAATTTTTGTAGGACCCTTTGTTTATTTAATTTATAATTTTAATATTATAAATGTTTCATAAAGAAGGACATAAAATTATAGTACTATTTTTATCAATTACTATAATTGATATTTTAATCGTTGAATATTTTTTAGAAAATTCTACTTTAAAAATCTTGATACAAGTTTTAAGTCTTCTTATTTTAGTAATGATTCTTCAATTTTTTAGAAATCCAAAAAGAAATACTGTTATTAGTGATGATAAAATTCTTTCGCCAGTCGATGGAAAAGTAGTTATAATCAAAAAAGTATTTGAAAAGGAATATTTTAAAGGTGAAAGGTTACAGATTTCGGTATTCATGTCCCCCATTAATGTTCATGTTACCCGTTACCCCTTATCTGGTGAAATTATTTTTAGCAAATATCATCCTGGAGATTACTTAGTAGCTTGGCATCCTAAATCATCTGAGAAAAATGAGAGAACAACTATTGTATTAAAAACAAAAAGTTTTGGAGAAATATTATATCGTCAAATTGCAGGAGCATTAGCCAGAAGAATAGTTAACTATGCAAAAGTTGGAGAAAAAGCAATTCAAGGTGAAGATGCTGGATTTATAAAATTTGGGTCTAGAGTTGATCTTTTTTTACCATTAGATGCTAAAGTCAAAGTCAAATTAAATCAAAAAGTTATTGGTGGAGAAACTGTAATTTCTAAATAGTACGATTTTTTAAAGTTTCTTTAATTATTCTAATTTTTTCTACAACATCCTCTAGTTTCTTTCTCTCATTTTGAATGACATTTTCAGGTGCGTTATTCACAAACTTATTATTTGATAATTTTTTTTCAATAATCATTTTGAATCCTAGATTATATTCCAGTGATTTTTCTAACTCTTTAATATTATCCAGACTTATTTCATCTTTATAATTAAAATAATATCTATACTTACCAACTAAAACTGAAGTTAATTCATCATGGCTTTTTGATGAATGAACAATTTTACAACCAGTGAGTTTATGGACAACTGAAGCAAAACCAATATCAATAATTTGATTGTCATGGTAAATTATAAACTCTTCTTTAAATGAGATATTTTTGGTCTTTTTATATTTTCTAATATTTGAAACAACATCAACGATATGATTGAAATTATTTATAAAATCAATATCTATTTTTTTTAATTTTGGCCACGAAGTTTCATCAGTTATAGATCTATTTGTGTTATTTATTTCACTAAATAACTCCTCTGAAAGAAATGGCATAAATGGATGAATAATAGTTAAGAGTACAGAAAAATATTTTTTAGTAGAATCAGCTGATTTTTTTGATATAAATTCACCTGAACTTGGTTTTACAATTTCAAGAAATATAGAACAAAAGTCATCCCAAACTAATTTGTATATTAACATTAAAGCATCTGATATTCTAAATTTTTCGAAGCAAGAATTAATTTCTTTTAAGCTAGACTGAAGCCTATTCTCAAACCACAATAGAGCTTTTTCAGAGTGATGAGAAATTGAATTACTCTCTGAAATATTAAAACCTTCGATTAGCCTGTATGCATTCCATATTTTATTGGAAAAATTTCTTCCCTGAACACAAAGGTTTTCGTCAAAAAGTAAATCATTTCCCGCAGGAGCTGAAAAAAGCAAACCAATTCTTACACTATCGGCACCATACTTATTTATTAATTCTATAGGATCGGGGCTATTTCCAAGTTGCTTAGACATTTTTCTTCTTTGATTATCTCTAACAATTCCAGTAAAATAAACATTTTCAAAAGGTTTCTGATCTTTTAACATGTAGCCACTAACCACCATCCTTGCTATCCAAAAAAATATAATGTCTGGGCCAGTAACTACAGTTGATGTAGGATAATAGTAATTAATTTCTTCATTATTAGCGTTTCTAATACCATCGAAAACACTTATTGGCCACAACCACGAGGAAAACCAAGTATCTAGTATATCATTATCTTGAACTATGTCATCAATAGTAATATTTATTTCTATATTTTTAAAACTTACAACTGCTTCTTCAATATTCTTAGCAACAACATATTTTGAAGAATCATTTTTAAGATAATATACAGGTATTCTGTGTCCCCAATAGAGTTGTCTAGATATATTCCAATCTCTTATATTATCCAACCAATATTTATATGTATTTACATATTTTTTTGGGTAAAATTTTATTTCATTATTTAAAACAGATTCAAGCGCTCGTTTAGATAAATCTTTCATTTTCACAAACCACTGTGTTGAAATTTTAGGTTCAATAACGCAAGAAGTTCTTTCAGAAATTGCTAAGTTATGTTTATAATTTTTTGTTTCAACGAGTAATTTTTTTTCATCTAATTCCTTTACTATTTTTTTCCTTACAACAAACCTATCAATACCCTCATAATGTAAGCCATATGAATTCAAAGTGCCGTCAGGATTAAAAACATCTATAATTTCTAAATCATTTTGTTTACCAATAATAAAATCTGTTTCACTGTGAGCTGGAGTTACTTTTAAACATCCTGTGCCAAATTCCTTATCAACGAGTTCGCTAGATATAACAGGTATAACATTATTACAAATTGGTACAATTACATTTTTTCCTATCAATTTTTTATACCTAATATCTTTTGAATTAACAGCAATTGCAGTATCCCCAAAAATAG
>CEPL01010580.1_pt1 | contig 21470 bp, 14 predicted proteins | sample 530541 | NCBI WGS metagenome assembly CEPL01 (sample SAMEA2620339, study PRJEB7988) | marine metagenome | biome: marine biome (ENVO:00000447); feature: surface water layer (ENVO:00002042); material: "saline water (ENVO:00002010), including plankton (ENVO:xxxxxxxx)" | depth 5 m
TAGAGCATCTGCCTTCTAAGCAGAGGGTCGCAGGTTCGAATCCTGCCGGGCGCGCCAGATTAAAAGAGACTTTACTATGGTGGACGTAGCTCAGTTGGTAGAGCCCCGGATTGTGATTCCGGTGGTCGCGGGTTCAATCCCCGTCGTCCACCCCATTTATTGAAGTTACATTTAATAATTACTCCAATCATAGCTTTTTTGATACCATGAACATGTCAAAGTTAGAACAGTACGATGTCAGTATCCTTAGACTTAAATTTTGTTAGAGAACAATTTCCAGCGTTCTCAGAACCATCGCTTAAGGGCTTTCTTCATTTCGAAAATGCGGGTGGATCCTTTCCCTGTAAACAGTGTATTGATGCTTTAAATAAATTCTATCGAACGACCAAAGTTCAACCATACTATGGATTTGAGCCATCCTCGGAAGCCGGAGATTTGATGAATACTGCGAGGATTAGATTGGCCGCTTGGCTAAATGTCACGTCTGATGAAATTCACTTCAGCACATCTACCTCACAAAATAGTTATGTGATCTATAATGCATTCCGTGAATACCTGTCTGAAGGAGATGAAATTGTTGTCACAAATCAAGATCACGAGGCTAATATCGGAGTATGGACTCGTCTTGAAACTGCTGGAATTCACGTAAAAATCTGGGAAGTCAACAAGGCTACTGCAGAGTTAGAGATTGAGGGCTTAAATTCAGTACTAAGTAAAAAAACTAAGTTTGTCGCTTTTACGCATTGCTCAAATATTGTAGGAAGTATAAATCCCGCGAAAGAGTGGATCAAAAAAATCCACTCAGCTGGAGCACTCGCCATAGTTGATGGTGTCTCATATGCAGGACACGGCTTTCCTAATATAGGCAATCTAGATGCTGACATATACTTCTTCTCGATGTACAAAGTGTACGGACCACATCTTGGGGTAATGTATATAAAAGATGAGCTGAACAAAAAACTGCCCTCTCAGGGGCACTTCTTTAACTCTAAAATACCAACCAGTCGATTCACGCCAGCCGGTCCTGATCATGCACAAATTGCCGCGGTTAATGGTGTCATTGATTACTTTGATCAAGTTCATGAACATCATTTTGAAAAAAATATTGAAACAATTAAAACAGACAATATTAGTAACTTATTTCAAGATGCAGAGAAAGCGAATCTCAAGCCCCTATTAGATTTCCTCACAACTAAAACTTCTGTAAGACTCATTGGTAAAAATACAACTCTAATGCGCGCTCCCACCGTCTCTTTCGTATCCTCAAAAATAGTACCCGAGGATCTAGCTATGGAACTTGCAAAAGAGAAAATTGGGATTGCAAATGGAAATTGTTATGCATACAGACTCATGAACGCCATTGGAGTTGAGCCAAATTCAGGAGTAGCAAGAATTTCATTTGTGCACTATACAAACCCCAGTGAGATCGAGAAATTAATGCTCGCATTAGATAAAATCATTTGAAAGCGGAAATTAATCGTCTTCTTGAAAATATACATGACTAAATCATCGCACACGAACAAACTCGGCCATATTTATAAGGAATCAAAATGTCTGCAATAGTATTAGATGGAAAAGCTCTAGCCAAAAAGTCAGAAAATGACCTTGCTGAAAGGGTTACTAGAATTAAGGATCTTAACGATGGTAGAGCGCCTATTCTGGCCACTATTCTTGTTGGTGACGATCCAGCCTCCGCCACCTACGTAAAGATGAAACAAAATGCCTGCAAGCGAATAGGAATGGAATCAATAGCAATTGAGATGCCTGCCGCAATTTCTACAAGAGAACTTCTTACTAAAATCGATGAATTGAATACTAATCCTAATTGCCACGGAATTCTGCTTCAACATCCTGTGCCATCGCAAATTGATGAGCGTCGATGCTTTGATCATATTATGATTGAAAAAGACGTAGATGGCGTGACATGTCACGGTTTTGGAAGAATGGCAATGCAGTTAGAGTCATATGGTTCAGCTACGCCGCAAGGAATAATGAGAATAATACAGAATTATCAAATTGAAACGGCAGGAAAACATGCTGTAGTTGTGGGAAGAAGTCCAATTCTTGGTAAGCCAATGGCAGCCATGCTTTTAAATGCGAATGCCACTGTCACAATCTGTCACTCCAAAACTAGAGATTTAGATAAGATAATAAAGCAGGCAGACATACTAGTGGGTGCAGTAGGCCGTCCTGAATTTATTAAAACTGATTGGATCAAATCAGGGGCTGTGGTGATTGATGCGGGATATCATCCAGGAGGCTTCGGAGATATAGAAGCTCGCAAGTTGAGCGATATTGCCTCTGCATTTACACCCGTTCCTGGAGGTGTTGGGCCTATGACGATTAATACATTGATTCAACAAACTGTGATTTCTGCTGAAAAAAGCTTAACTACGAATGAAGAGACTTAAATGCCAAACTCCGACACGTGTTGAGATAAACGCCTGTGAAGTAGTTTCACAATGTCCGCATACTCAGGTTCCTCAGAAACATTAAATGTTTCTTCGGGATCCAGGTTATGATCATAAAGCATTCTCTCAAGAACACCTCCCCGCTTATCTCTCCATTCTGTATATGAGTATTGATCAGTTTTGATAATTTCGGCAATAGACCACCTTGGAAACACGACTTCCTTTCCATCAGATAACGGATCTTTAAGTTGCTCAACAAAACTTTTACCATCTAGTTGGTCTAATTCCGCGAGATCTACAAGCTCCATAATTGTTGGAAAGATGTCGATAAATTCAACAAGACCGTGAGCCCTTCCAGACTTATAGGTTTCATTCAAATGCTCTGGTGTTCTAACGATTAAAGGAGTTCTTGTAGCAAGATCAAATGGTGAATGTTTTGCCCACAACCCATGCTCACCGAGACTCCATCCATGATCGCCTAAAATAAAAACGATCGTATTCTCACTCAAATTTAAATTATCTAATCCTTCCAAAAGGATTCCAATTTGAGCGTCAATATAACTGACGCAAGCATAGTATCCATGGATTAACTTTCTTGCCATGGAGTCTGAAACAGGTAATGGATTTTTAGGTATGCCATCAAACTTTCTCAGCTCTCCAAATGCATGCTTTGCTTTAGGCGGAGCATTTGTTGGTTGGTTAGGATTGCCTGGCAATTGGATTTTGGAGTGATCATAGAGATCCCAATACTTTTTTGGAGCATTAAAAGGCAAATGAGGCTTAACAAATCCGACTGCTAGGAAAAATGGTTTTTGATTCTTCGACAATTGATTGAGTCGGTTTAAGGCCTCCAGTGTTGTCTTACCATCAAAATAGGCAGAGTCTTCCACATCTGCCATTTCAAAGGGGGGACCCGTTTTATGTTTCTTGAAAAATTTTATATTCTCTTCAAGTAAATAATTTCTATGACCCATACCATGTTCCACTTTTGGCTTCCACGGTAAAGAGGTCCAATCATCCGCAGAATCATTGGCAAAGTGCATTATTTTGCCAATACTATGAGTCTGGTAATCATTCGATTTAAGCACTCCAAAGAGTGTTTCAGCATCAGGAGCCTCTTTATCTGCTCTAGCTTGGTAACTTCTAAATCTAACTTGGTTCGGCCTTATGCCAGTCATCATACTTGCTCGAGAAGCACCACATACGGGAACGTTCACATAAGCGTTAGTAAATAACGTCGCTCTGCTTGAGAATTCGTCAATATTAGGAGTTTTAACAACGTGATGATCATAAGCGCCCAGCTCAGGACGGAGATCATCAACCATTATAAAAAGAACATTCGGACGCTCAGAATCATCTGCGACAACGAATGTTGACACTAATACAACAATTAATGTCATTAATGTGGTGCTTATAATATTCAGATCGTAATGCCTACTTTAGAGGTGCGCCCGCTTTTTTTAATCTAGCCGCCCTGCGCGTGTCCCTTTGCATAAAATTACGTAAATCTCGTTCAGTTCCATCCCGCAACCATTCTTCGGGGTATTCTGCCGCCTTTGACCGATCTTTTTCTCTAAAAACAGCACCATGACTAAACTTCTCGGTGTACGGTACGGAGAGTCCGGATGACGATTGAGCCAACCTTGCGAATAATTTTTGCCTTAAATCAGCAATAATCGCCAAATATGTCGGATCATGGATTAAATTCACCATTTCTTTTGGATCATCCTTAATTGCATATAACTCTTCGGTATCCCAAAGACCATGATATGTAATAAATTTATAATCATCAGTTCTCAAAGCAAAGGTGGTAGGCGTACTCGGATAATTAAATTCCCAGTAATATTCGTACATGAGATCTTTGCGCCAATCAGTCATTTGCTCTCCTTTTCCGAGAGGGTAAAAACTCGCACCAGCAAAGTGATCAGGTGATTCCAAACCTGCTATATCTAGCATCGTCGGTGCAATGTCAATATTAGCAGTAATCTCGGGCACCACATGATTTGCTTTTAAATCGCCACCCCAAGCTAAGAGAGGCACTCTCATCGACTCTTCATATGCATTTCTTTTGTCTATAAGACCATGCTCTCCAAACATAAAACCATTATCACCCATTAACATGACGATAGTATCTTGAGCATGTCCATTTTCCTCAAGCCACTCCAAAATTCTGCCAATTCCATCATCAACTGCTGATAATGCTCTGTGGTAACTCATTTTATAAGCCTGCACATCGAGTGAGCTATGATATGGAAAGTCAACCCCATGCCAGCTATTTCTCTGATTTTTAACCCACATCGGCTTACCTTTATAGTTTTCCTCGGTGTCAGCTTGGCTATCTGGTATTGGGATTTTTTTATCTGCATACTGATTTCTGTGTCGTTCGGCAGGCGCAAAATTCGCGTGAACGGCTTTATGAGACAAGTATACGAAGAATGGTTTATCACTCGAGTCTTTATGATCATCAAGCCAAGCCAATGTGTAGTCAGTGAGTTCGTCTGTGATATAACCACTTTGTGGAACTGACTCACCGTTGACATTCAACATATGAGAGCTACCATCAGGTTTAGTCGGATAATAATTTCCCTGGCCGGCGAAACTCACCCAGTGATCAAATCCAGGTTGAGGATCATCCAACTTTCTACCCGAAGATGCAGCCTCTCCCATGTGCCATTTTCCAATAAAGGCTGTCTTATAGCCAGATTCCTGCATATATTGCGGGAAAAATATAGTCCCCTCTTTGGGAGGGCTATTATTGTCGACCACTCCATGTTCATGCATATATTGCCCGGTAAGAATCGTGGCTCTACTTGGAGAGCATAAGGCAGTAGTTACGAAAGCATTTTCGAAGTGAACTCCTTCTGAAGCTAGTCTATCCATGTGAGGAGTATCAATTACTGGATTCATAAATCCCAGCTCATCATAACGTTGGTCATCAGTTAGGATATAAATGACATTTAATCTGTCATCAACCTTTGTGGTTGATTCAGTATTCTGGACCCCACAAGAAGTTAAAGCCAGCAGGATGAACAGACCACTAATTACGTTAACTAGACCTTTAATGTGCATTATTAAATTACCTCTATACCAATAAGATTTTCGCTTTTTAATTTACCTCAAGCTTAACTGATTTTAAATCAGATTGCCTCGAGGAGGAGCCGACCATAATAGTGAAGGTCCCTTTTTCTACTATCCACTCCATATCTCGATTGTAATATGCGAGCATTTCTGGCTCCACTAAAAACTCCACTGGGATTTCCTCGCCGGGCTTAAGATTAATCTTTTTAAATCCTTTGAGTTCTTTCACTGGTCTCGTAATTTGACTGTAATCATCCCTTATATACATTTGCACAATCTCTTTTCCTTCTCGTTGACCTGTATTACTCACATTAACGCTCAAGAGAACCGTCTCATCATCGGAAATTTTACTTTTTGTTAGTACCGGATCGCTGTAGTCAAATGATGTGTAACTCAAACCAAAACCAAATTCAAAAAGATTCATGGTTGGTGCGTCCACAAACTTATGTCTGTACGCCGACGGTTTGTGATCATAAATTGCTTGAAGATGTCCAACACTATATGGAATTGTTATTGGAAGTTTACCGCTGGGATTAATTTTACCCATGACTATCTCAGCCAAAGCCTGTCCACCCATTGCACCAGGCTCCCACGCCTCAATTATTGCATCAACGTTATCAACCAACCATGGTTCTGAGATTGGACGACCGTTCACCAAAACTACAATCACCGGCTTTCCGGTCATTTTAATCTTTTGAATCATTTCCAATTGCTGGCCAAAAAGGTCAAGTGATGAGCGCGCAACATTCTCACCTGTTGTCTTACCTTTTCGATCATATCTGAGAGGATTCTCTCCTACTACAACAACAACCACATCGTGATCATTGATACTGCTCACTACTTTTTCAATTTTATCCACAGTAATATCATTTACTTGCTTGCCAACGTCGATATAATCCACGGCCATCTGAGTATAGTCTTCAAGGCCCTCTTTGATCGTAATGATATTCTCCTCAGGTTGGCGCATTACCCAATCACCTAAAATTGAATGATTGTCCGCATTTGGTCCAGTGAGCAAGATCTTTGCATTTGGCTTTAATGGCAAAACATTTGCCTTGTTTTTCAGCAGAACTATTGACTCCCGGGCAATTTTTAAGGCGGTTTGCCGGTGTGTAGGCAAATTAATAGAGTTCTCAACAAGACTCTCATCGACCTGAGAATTTTCGAATAACCCCAGTCGAAATTTGGCAGTAAGTATTGGTCTAACTGAAGAATCGATCCTACTTAGAGTTATTCGATTGTTTTTTACAAGATTGATAAGGTGAGGACCAAAATCAGGTCCGTGCATATTCATATCCATTCCAGCATCAACGGTCTGGAAAACTGCATCCTCAGGTGTCTTAGCCACTTTATGAAATGTATGCAATCGACTAACGTCCATCCAATCACTCACTACAAATCCTTCAAATTTCCAATTATCTCTTAACACCTCAGTAAGCAGAAAATGACTACCATGTGCTGGCTCACCATTAATCTCATTATGAGCCGCCATAAATGTAAAAACTCCTGCATCGATTGCTTTTTTAAAGGGCGGGAAAAAGTCTTCATACAAAGTTCTGATTGATACATCCATTGGTGATAAATTTATCCCTGTAAGGGGCTCACCACCAGCCACCCAGTGCTTAGCGTTAGCAACCACGGCATTCCTAGATGAAAAGTCTCCCTGTTGAAGGCCGCGTACCATCGCAACTCCCATTTCACCAACGAGATGTGTGTCCTCGCCAAAAGTTTCCCCAACTCGACCCCATCTAGCATCTCTGGCAAGATCAATGTTTGGGGCAAATGTCCAATGACTGCCCGTCGCCCTCATCTCAGATGCAGTCTCAATACTTGCTTGTTCTACCAGTTCAGTATTCCAGGATGAAGCCATTGCAAGCGGCGCAGGATAGACCGTGGTACCGCGAACCATTGCATTACCATGAATTGCATCTATTCCTATTATCAGTGGTATCCCGAGTCGACTATTCTCAGCATGCTTTTGTAAAGAGTTTGCCTCTGCGACATCCAACACATGTAAAAAAGAACCTACCGATCCAGACTTGATCGCATCGGGAATTTGGGACGAATGCAAATTAGGATAGAAACCACTCGCATCACTTTTTTTCAATTCCTCAATCGAGAGAAATCTCTCTGATCTTTTAAGATGATTGATACCAACAAATTGAACCATTTGACCTATTTTTTCTTCAATAGTCATTCGGCTCAATAGATCGTCAACTCTCTTCTCAACATCCAAATCAGGATTTTTATATGGTGGCGAAGAATCTCTATTAGAATCTGAATCTTTTTGGACACAAGAGCTTACGAGCGATATAAAGAATAAGAAAAATATGTTCCTCAAAAAATTTTTGTTTACTTTCATACAAAATCCTTAATTGATGAAGAGAGTTCTAATTGATCACGTCAAAGTGATCACTGATTCAGTTCTATCAGACAAATCAATATCAAATGTTTCTTCCTTGGCATGTGAGATCGAAACCAAATATCGACCTTTAAAACCTCTAAAATTTAAATAGCCATCTCCATCAGTATAACCACTAAGCTTGGTCATCCATCGCTTATTTATAAGTTCATACCAAACAAGACCATTAGGCTTAAATTGGAGATCTTTGTCAATCAATGCAGCTTCAGGTTTTGGCACATTATTTTTTGCATATTCAAATGGTGTCCAAGTAATCAATCCAGTCATTTTTTGGTGACTGAAAATTGCTGTAAGAAAATCCTGCGTGTACCTTGCCTGAAGATCTTGATTTGAAGTTTCAAAATCAAACTCAGTGACTTGAAGTTCAGGACCAAGACTAGAAAAGTCATCCGCAATACGAATAATTTCCTCTGGTGAGGTTGGGTTAAATCCTTTTGGAATATGCGACTGAAAACCGATTCCATCGATAGGTACCCCGGAGTCCAATAAATTTCTGATGTACCGATAATATCTTTTACGATGCCTAACATTATTTTTAGTGAGAACACTGTAATCATTAATATATTTTTTAATACTAGGGTTTAAATTTTTCACGAGCTGAAACCATTCTGTGACAACTTCTTTACCCAAAATCCGCATATATTGATCATGGTTTACAGCCTCATTCAAAACATCCCACTCTGTCACTGGATAATCGAAGTTATTAATCATGAATTTAATATGTTCACGAATCGCCAATCCTAGCGCTTTTGGATCACCGCGTAGTTTCTCAATCGACTTAGGAGCCCTCCTGAACTCCGGCCAAACTAGACAATGCCCTCTTACAGGGATTTTCTTCTGCTTACACCAGGCTAAAAAGGGCTCCACGAATTTTTTGTTATTTTTATAGTGTTTCCATTTTAACGAATTTTCAGGCGTCAATTTATGAAATAATACCTCACAAAAATCATGGTAGAGACCCCTGATCTCTGCTGAAAATCTTTGATCATAAAAACGAGCGAGTTTAGGGGCAGCTCCAAAACCAAAATGATGTCTGTAGAGTGATATATCAACCTTCAAATTTTTCACTGGCTTTTCTGCGGATTCAATAATCCTAACTTTAAAATCGTCTTTGCGGTGTTGCTCAATCCTTTTATGAGCATCTGCGCGCCAGCCTGCACTATCACTCATTCCTCGATATGACTTTGTCTCTGCTGCCGAAATAATAGTTGGAGCGACAGGTAAGATTTTCAAAAAATCACGTCTATCAAATTTCAAAGTAAATCACCCTCCTTAAATCGCAGCTTAATAAATTTATTCAATATCTTATCGGGGCCAATAAAACAGTCTGGAAAATGTGGGTGATTTGGCGAACAAGGATAAAACTGTGGCTCTAAGCATAGTCCTTGATATCGTTGAAATGGCTTATCAAGGTGCTGACCTGTATAAATTTGAATGCCTGGATAATTAGTATGTAACTCAAGAATCAAATCCTTCAACTCATTGGTGACAGATACTACTGAACCTTTTGTCAAAACATAATTAAAATCTAAACCTCTAGCATGCTTTATCATCGGATCTTCGCTATTAATTAAAGCTGAAATAGACTTTTCATGATTTAAGTCTAAACAAGAATTGATGACAGATTCAAAATCACCAGTTGCAGTGAAATCGTGATGGATACTAGTTATCTCATTCGCATCTAACTGAATTGTATGATTCTTTATTGAACTTTGATGGCCATTCAAATTGTAATAATTGTGATTTGTTAAACTGACTGGTGTCTCCCTGTCAGAGGAAGCAGAAAAATCAATACGTAATGTTCTATCAGATTCCCATGCATAGCTGATCCTTGCTGACATATTTCCCGGAAAACCTTGGTCATTATGTTTCGAAAAATACTCCAAACAAATATGACTATCACTTTTGCTATGCTCACTCCAAATAAGTCTGTCAAACCCAAGTGGGCCTCCATGTAATTGATTTTCTCCTTCGTTAGGGGAAAGCACAAACTTCTTCCCATCCTTTTCGTAGCAGCTATTTTTTATCCTATTTGAGTATCTTCCGATCGTTGCACCCATATAATAGCTATCATTAATATAGTCATACATTTCGGAATATCCAAGAATGATATTCCGAAGATTTTGGTTGACATTTATGTCAAGAGAAACAACACGAGCTCCATAGTTTAAGATTGTCGCTCTGTCACCATACTCATTAAATATTTTGTACAAAGAGTGTCTAGGGTGCATAGATCGTAATGAGCCTTAGTGGTTACCTAATATTGGTTGCATCAATGTTGCATAAGGTTTACATTTTAAGCCGCTTAGAAAAATTAAATCAATAAAGAGCTTTTTAACTTGAAATCAGTACTTGGAATAGACCTGGGGACCCAGAGTTTAAAGACCGTATGCTACGAATATGAAACAAAATCAGTGATTCATGTAGCCTCATCTTCTCTGGAAGTAGACCAAGACGAAACAGGAAAAGCTGAACAAAATGCAAATGATTGGCTTCAGGCTCTAAAGATTTGTCTTGATCAAATCCCTGCCGAGATTAAAAATTCGATCAATGCCATTGGCATCTCTGGACAACAACATGGCTTTGTCGCACTTGATGAGAATGATGAAGTTTTGGTACCAGTAAAACTTTGGTGTGATACAGCTACTCAACATGAAGTGGATGAAATCACTCAAAAAATTGGAAACAACGATAAAGTTATTGAGATTGCGGGTAACCCAATAATGACAGGGTACACTTGTCCTAAAGTACTCTGGCTTAAGAACAATAATCCAAGGGCTTATGACAGGCTTAGTACAATTTTACTTCCACATGATTACCTTAACTTTATCCTAACGGGTATCAAATGTATGGAGTATGGTGATGCATCTGGCACTGGTTTTTTTGATATTAAAGCAAGAGCTTGGTCCGATGAGATATTGCAGGCGATTGACAGTACCAGAGATTTGTCTGATTGTCTGCCACCGTTTAAAAATCATAATGAATTTATTGGCACAACATCTGATACTTTTGCATCGAAGTTTGGCTTACCAAGGGGTATTCCAGTATCAACTGGAGGTGGTGACAACATGATGGGTGCAATCGGAACCGGAAATGTGACGAGTGGAAAGTTAACTATGAGCTTGGGCACCTCAGGCACTTTATATGCATACTCCAATAAACCAATCATCGATCCTAAAGGCTGTATCGCGGGATTTTGTAGCTCAACTGGTGGCTGGCTACCGCTCTTGTGCACAATGAATTGCACAGTTGCGACCGAATTGATGAGAGATCTAGTGAATAAAACTCTCGAAGAATTTAACGTTGAGATTAATAAAATACCACCGGGAAGCTCTGGCCTGATCACGATTCCCTATTTTAATGGAGAAAGAACACCAAATCTTCCTGATGGAAAGGCATCCATTATAGGTTTGACATCTCAAAACTGCAGCTCAGCCCACATTCTTCGCTCATCAGTTGAGGGAGCGACATATGCATTGAGGTACGGTTTAGATGAATTAATCAGTCTTGGATTGTCAGTGGAAAAAATAATATTAATCGGTGGAGGCTCAAAGAGCGCACCATGGCGGCAAATCGTTGCTGATATTTTTCAATTACCTGTTGAAATACTAAATATTGAAGAAGGCGCTTCTTTCGGCGCTGCGTTGCAGGCATTATGGGTTTTACTTCTTCAGGAAGATGCAAATTTAGCACTGGCAACTATCATCAGTGAGCACTTAAGTATCAATGGATCTGAATCAATCGAACCAAATAAAGACAATAAATCAATTTACGAGCAAGGTTTTAAAAATTATCAGAACGCAGTAAATCAGGTATCACCATTATTTCAATAAGGACAAATAAGATGGGTAATGACTATTTTGTTGGAAATCGCGAGTATTTCCCAAATGTAAAAAAAATAAAATATGAAGGCAAGGAATCCGATAATCCGTTTGCATTTAAGGCATATGACGAAAATAAAATCGTTGCAGGCAAAACGATGCGTGACCATCTCAGATTCGCGATATGCTACTGGCATTCGTTTTGTGCAGATGGACAAGATCCATTTGGACCTGGTACTAGAATAAAACCCTGGGACTCAAACTCAGATGCTTTAAAAGCTGCTGAGGATAAGATGGACGCTGCATTCGAGCTATTTACTAAGCTCAGCGTGCCCTACTACTGCTTCCATGATATTGACATGGCGCCAGAGGGCAGTAACTTGGGAGAACGCGAAAAAAATTTGAATCATATGGTTGGTCTGGCCAAAAGCCATCAGAAAGAAACTGGTGTTAAGTTACTCTGGGGAACAGCGAATGTTTTTTCAAATCCGAGATACATGAACGGAGCATCAACAAATCCCAACTTCGATGTCGTTGCTCACGCTGCCGCACAGGTTAAATCAGCTTTGGAGGCAACCGTTGAACTCGGCGGAGAGAATTATGTGTTTTGGGGAGGTAGAGAGGGCTATGTTTATCAATTCAATACAAATACGGCTCGTGAACTTGATCACTTAGCTCAGTTTTTAAGGATGGCTAGAGATTATGGAAGATCAATTGGGTTTAAGGGCACTTATTTGATCGAACCTAAACCAATGGAACCTATGTATCATCAATATGACGTTGATGCACAAACTGTGATCGGATTTTTACGACACCATGGTTTAGAAAATGATTTCAAAATAAATGTCGAAGCAAATCATGCGACTCTTGCAGGTCATTCATTTGCTCATGAACTTCAAATGTGTACTGATGCTGGACTCCTCGGCTCCATTGATGCAAATAGAGGCAATCCTCAAAATGGTTGGGACACTGATCAATTTCCAACTGATATAAATGATGCTGTTCAAGCAATGATGGTTGTCCTCGCTGATGGTGGGTTTAAAACAGGTGGCCTAAATTTTGATGCAAAAGTAAGGAGAGAATCAACAACCGTTGAAGACCTGGTTGTGGCTCATATTGGGGGAATGGATACCTTCGCAAGAGCTCTGATAATAGCGGACAATATTCTCAATAATTCAAGTATCCCCCGCAATAAAATTAAACGCTATGCGAGTTTTGATTCTGGCATGGGTAAAGCTTTTGAAAACGGAGAATTAACTTTACAGGATTTACGAGATCATGCGGCAAAATCTGGTGAACCAGCTCAAATAAGTGGCAATCAAGAACTATTAGAAAATATAATTAACGATCATATGTTCAGGATCTAGGCTTGCTCCACAATTTTTCACGAAATTTATCTCTGATAATAGCTGCTTTATTTTGCGCCATAGCGCTCACGAGCGTTGTCAATGCTAATAATACTGATGATACAAGTGCTAACAGTGACATACTTGCTGAGCTCAAATCATCTCTACAAAGCGTTATTGGAAAAAATAAACCAATACGAAGTAGCGACAATCGTCCCAACATCGTCCTGTTTTTAGCCGATGATACAAATTGGTTTGATATAGGAGTTTACGACCGTCTGTATAATTACACGCCTAAAAATGCCATCACGCCAAACATTGATGCATTGGCAAAGGAAGGCATGATTTTTACATCTGCCTTTACCTCTACAGCGATGTGCTCACCCACTCGACAGCAGCTCTATACAGGAATCTACCCTGTAAAGAGTGGCGCATATCCAAATCACGGTGATGCATATGAAGGTACAAAGAGTCTTGTTCATTACTTTGAGGATAAGGGATATCAGGTAGCACTCGCAGGAAAAGGTCATATAGCTCCTCGATCCGTGTATCCATTTAAAAAGATCGGTGTAGAAGCGAAAGATGATTCTGGTGCATCAACGTTCGGTATTGAAGCTGTTTCAGATTTTATTGAGGATAATCAAGACAAGCCATTCTTTTTAGTTATCGCGAGTCATAACACACATGGTCCTTGGACAAGAGGTGATAGATCCAAATACAGTGCCGAGGATATTAATGTTCCGTCTTTTATGGTTGACACACCACAATTCCGAAATGATTTGGTGCGTTACTATGCTGAAATATCTGATCTGGATCATGAGGTTGGTCTTGTAAATTTAGCACTAGAGAAATACAACCAAAAAGATGAAACCATATTTATCTTCACGAGCGAGCATGGTGCGGGTATGCCATTTGCTAAATTTACAACCTATGACGCTGGGTTAAAGGTGGCATTTATAATACGATGGCCACAGAGCATCGTTGCGAATACCAAAAGTGATTCTTTAATTCAATATGTGGATGTCGTCCCCACACTTATTGAACTTATCGGTGGAGAGGCTCCCATAAATATTGATGGCCGAAGTTTTAAAAACACGATTTATGATCCAAAACTTTCTCATAGAGACTTCGTATTTGGAGTTCACACGACTAGAAATATTAGAGGTGGCTCCGATTATCCAATTCGATCAATCAGAAATAAAAATCATAAGCTTATCTTGAATTTGATGCATGAAAATGAATTCGCAAACTCTGGAACCAAAGGGATCAAGTTAGGCAGAGGAATGCTGGGAGACTGGTATAAAGCCGGTCTGGCGGGAGACAAACGAGCCCTTGAAAAGGTGGCACGAGTAACAAAACGACCGCAAATGGAACTCTATGATGTTCTTAAAGACCCTTTCGAGGAGTATAATATCATCGGTAAACCCGGTTCTAAAAAAATTGTAGACGAACTTCTCCCAAGCTTAATCGCGTGGATGGATGACCAAGGGGATAAAGGAGCACAAACGGAGTTAGAAGCCTGTAATCATACAACAGCAAGTTATAAATCATGTCCTTAAATAGTACGATAATAAAAAATGGAAAACTGAATATGCATATAAAATTCACTCAAAATTTCATCATTTCTTTGTCCAAAATAATTCTCTTAGCACTCGTCTGTTTATCAAGTAGTGCTTTTAGCCAGACGAGCTGGAATTTTAATGGAGCAATGCAAGGTTGGGAGGGTTCCAATTATTCAAAAGCAACTGCGGGAGAGTCATATGTTACCTATGAAATAACCGGCAGATCACCCTATCCAAATTTTGGAACCATTGGTGCGAAAATTGATACAAAAGCTTATAAGTATATTTCTGTAAAGCTAAAGAATTTATCCTCAAACAAGCGTCTTCAAATAATTTTAAACCGAAATAGCGATTTAAAAACAGAGTACATACCATTTAATAACTTGAGCAGTAACGATTCTGAATTTAAAACTTACAAGATAGACTTGAGTAAAAATCGTGGATGGCGGAATACAATCAACGATATAACACTGCGTTTCAGAACATCTTTAGGCTCAGAAGGTGTTGAGGCGGGAACAGTATTGATTGACCATATTGAATTTCTTGGTGAGGGTGAAGAAAGCAATCAGGATTCAACATCAAAAATTTCAAAGAAATTGAATGAGAAGCCGCTGAATTTTGTTCATATCATCATGGACGATTTAAGGACAGAAGGATTGAGTGTATATGATGATAGCGAAATGATCACACCCAATATAGATAGATTGGCGCGTGAGGGGGTTGTTTATAAAAAAGCTTTTGCTAACTTCCCATCATGCGGCGCCTCAAGAGCTAGTATTCTTACGGGGCTCCGACCGACACCGACGCGCTTCACTAGATATGATGCACGAATTGATGAGGACGCTCCAGGTATCAGCACATTACCCCATTATCTCAAGGATAATGGATACATTACTGTCTCCCTTGGGAAGATCATTCACCGCCGAGGAGACACTGATGATGCATGGAGTATTCCACCATGGGATGCAAAGTATCTTGAGGGCAATAGAAGCAGCTACATGAACTACTCAAAAGAGGAAAATATTGAGGCATATGTAACAAGCTGCAAAAAACGAAAAATATGCTCTCCAAGTGGCAGTGGAAAAGGTCCCGCATGGGAGTCAAATGATGTTCCAGATAATCAGTATATTGATGGAAAAACTGCTATTGCAGCAATTGAAACCCTAGAGCAACTCAGTGCGGCAGATGTGCCTTTCTATGTAGCAATTGGTTTTGTCAAACCACATCTACCATTTGCAGCGCCAACAAAATATTGGGATTTATATGATCGTGACAAAATTGAACTATCTCCAATCCCAGATAAACCCAAAAATGCTCCGAATCAGGCTTGGCATCAATCAGGGGAATTGCGAGAGTGGTATGACGGAATACCGGATGTTCCAGATCGGTGGATAGACAACGTGCCGTTAGACATCGCACAAATACTTAGGCATGGCTACTATGCAGCAACCTCATATGCTGATGCTCAAATGGGAAAAGTTCTAGATGCACTTGACCGATTGAACCTTAGCGAAAATACAGTAATCATCTTTACGGGGGATCATGGATTCAGCTTAGGTGATCATACACTTTGGAATAAACATTCACTTTTTACTTTAGCTACTCAATCACCATTAATTATAAGGAAGCCAGGTGGTGAGATGAATAAATCCGTCCCCGGTGTTGTGGAATATTTGGATATCTATCCAACAGTTACTGAACTCGCTAATTTACCGAGACCCGAGCATTTAGAGGGCGAATCACTCGCTAACACACTAATAGACGCTGAAGCAGATACAAAGCCAGCAATATACACTCGATATCATGCTGGAGAGAATATTCATACTGATCGATATTCATATTCCGCATGGTTTAATGGTGGTAGGATAACTGAACATATGCTTTATGATCATGAAACTGACCCCCTTGAGACTGTAAACGTTGTAAATGATCCAGATTACAAAAGCGTTATGAGAGATCTACAAAAAAGGTTGAAAGCTCATATTAAACAAAGAGATCAAAGAGCAGCGCGTCTACGCTAATAAAGAGTTTGTGACCAAGTGTTCTAGGAGCGCAAAATATTGTGCTCCTTTAACAATTACTCTTCTCTTTTTTGCTTTTATTTCATCACCAAATCTCGCATCGTCAAATTATTATTTGAAGTCTGAGCACTCAATTTCAATAGAAAAAGAGATCGAACAATATCTAGATTTATTTGATTCTCTTGTCCTACCCGAAAATAACTACACAAGAGGTTTAAGTTGGAATTATTCAGAATATATTTTGGGCTTAGGATATATCTATGAATATTTTAACGATCAGGATGTATTGGCAAGAATGGTCCGGGGATCAGACTACCTAATAAGCCGAAGAAATGATTATTATGACAAGTTAATCTTATACGTAGACGACCAAATGCTTCCTGTGTGGCCAGCGTTTGAGGATAGGTGGAAATTAAATAATAAAGCTGTCCCTTTCACTAATCATCTTATGACCGCAAATATAATGCAGCCTATCGCAATGACTGCTCTATTCCTATCTCAGTCAGGAAATAGAGCTCATCAAGAAAAAGCGCGGTACTACATAAGACAGTTAGAACAAACTTTGGATAAATTTTCCTTCTCGGAACTTTGGTTTGATAAACAAAAAAATCTTTTCATACATGCAAACACGTCAAAACTTTCTGAAATCAAAGAAGTTCCTTCCTATCAAGTTGGTGAACCAGTATCGTTCAACAGAATTCTGATGATGTCCTCAGTCCTCTATCTTATCCTCAAAACTAAAGAGATATTGAACCTGCAAAAGAATAATGAAAAGTATAAAACCACTGTCTCTAATTCTATAAATTACTTTAAACAAAATGTGCAAAATATTGAATGTAATAAAAATAAAATATGCGCCACGTGGAATTTCGGTGGAAGTAATGCATCCAATAAAATCAGAACTGAAGATATTTTTCACGGTGGTCTTGTCGCATTATCGCTACTTATTATTTATGATAATGGACTCGACAAATACAATATAAGTGACAATTTACTTCATGAGATTGGTAATACATATCTTTTCAAATTAAGAAAAATATCCAGAGACAAATATCAGTTTTTTGAATATCTTGACGGCACAGGAGAGAACATAACAGAGCAAAGACAAGTATCGAACCTTCTCTGGTGTGGTTTGTCCACCATCAATAAATCTATTTGGACAGATTCTTGCTCTAAACAGTTAAATAGTAAGGGCGTTAGCATCAGAGATGGGATGTTTCTGGCGATGGGTATTTCAATAAAACATCAATTAATTAGGAAAACTTATAATGAGAATAAAAAATAAAGAACTAACTTTTTTGATGACTCACGCCAGATTCGCCTTTTTAGCACTCCTCATGATCACAAATTATAGCTTTGCATCCATGAAGCCAAATTTTTTATTGATAATGGCTGAAGATATGAGCTCTAGGGTTGGTGCTTTTGGCGATAGCGTTGCTAATACACCTCATTTAGATGCACTTGCACAAAAAGGAATCATGTATACAAACGTCTTCACAACTGCAGGTGTTTGCTCTCCAAGTCGTGCAGCTCATATTCTCAGCAAACACCAGATCTCCACTGGTTCTCAACATATGCGCACAAAGGCGTTTAAAGAATCTAAATATAGATCTGTGCCTCAGAATCATATAAAAGCTTACCCAGAGGTCTTGAGAGCTAATGGTTACTTTACCTTTGTTGTAAACAAACTTGATTATCAGTTCAGTGATGTATTTGTTAAATCAGGTCCGTTCTCAATCTGGGATCATGAAGGCTCGGAAATAGCATGGAATAAACGAGACCCTGGACAACCATTTTTTGGCTTTATAACCTTCTATGAAACGCATGAAAGCAAGTTATTCCCGAACTATATCAAGCGCGTCAAAACCAAATTCGAAAATTACTTAAAGACAAATCCTAATCAAGTTGTCGTTCCTCCTTACTACCCTGATAATGCAGTAATAAGAAACGATATCGCTAATCACTATAACAACATATCTTTAATGGATGGCTTAGTTGGCGATCTTTTGAAAAGACTTGAATCAGATGGGCTTGCCAACAATACAATTATTATATGGACCACGGATCATGGAGACGGTTTGCCCAGAGGGAAAAGGGAGTTATATGACAGCGGCATCAAAGTGCCATTGATACTATACGTTCCAGAAAAATATCAAAATTTTGACAAAACGATTAAATTTGACAATAGATTAATAAGTTTTTTGGATATTGGCCCAAGCATACTGGAACTGGCAGGAATACCTATCCCCTCTTACATGGATGGATCTCCTCAGCTATATAATAAAAATGTAAAACACCGAAAATTTATCTATGCGTCCAAAGATCGATTGGATGAATTTGAATTCAGAGAGCGAGCCGTAAGAGATAGTCGGTTCAAATATATTAAAAATTATATGCCTAATAGACCTGGTGCTACTCATTTGGCTTATAGAGACCAAATGTTACTTATGCAAAGTCTCTGGGAGAACCATGAAGCGGGAAAGTTAAATGAAATTCAAAGTCGCTGGTTTGATGAACGACCTGAGCATGAGCTATATGACATAGAAAATGATCCCTATGAAACGAAAAATCTTGCATACGTGAATGATTACAAAGAGCAACTAGCTCGTATGACAGCCGCCTTATCTGAATGGTTATCAACGACCGCTGATATGAGTGATGAGCCCGAAATCCAGATGGCAAGAAAATTTTGGCCTAACCAAAAACAACCCGTCACAGATATGCCAACCTTTAGAATTAATAACGATAAGGAGCTCATTCTCATTCCCAATCATGAATTTGACTCTCTGGGATATAAACTCAACGATGATCGTTGGAAGTTATATATCAAACCATTTAAAGTGAGTGAAAATGATAAAGTCCGCGCAAAAGCAGTAAGATATGGTTGGGCTGAAAGTGATATATTGGAGATTAATAACTAAACGATCATGAAAAAAATAAACAGAAGAACATTTTTAAGTGGTATCGGTTCATCCTTAGCATTTCTGTGTATTAACTCGTCTGCTGCTGCAAAAAAAACATCTATCGAACAGTCAGGACTTGCAGAGGTTTTCAAAGATCGATTTAGAATTGGCACTGCAATATCGAGTGACACCTTAGTAAATAATAACTCCCGTCTCCTCAGGCTTATAGCGAGGGAGTTTAATACCATTACAGCGGAAAATGACATGAAATGGGAGATGATCAGGCCCTCACTAGACAATTGGAACTGGGAGGTTGCTGATAAATTTGTTGAGTATGGGTTGGAAAATCAAATGCTAATGGTTGGCCACGCGCTTGTTTGGCACGCCCAAATACCTGATGCGGTATTCTTTCGAAACGGAAAACCTAAATCGAAGAATGAAATGCTAAGGATTATGGAGAATCATATTGGAGCAGTGGTTGATCGATATAAGCATGCAATTAGCGTTTGGGATGTTGTTAATGAAGCGATAGACAATAATAAATGGAGAAAAACGAACTGGTATAAGCAAATAGGGAACGAGTATTTTGAAAAAGCTTTTGCTCTTGCAAGGGAAGCCGACCCATCCGCACATCTGATTTACAATGATTATGGAATGGATAATCCCGACAAACAGGATTTCCTTCTGTTAGCAATCAGACGGTTGAAAAGTAAAGGAATCAAAGTTGATGGTGTTGGAATGCAACTTCATGCTGCACTGGATGGGCCCAGTGCAAAACAAGTAGAAAATGCTATCGTAAAGTTTCATAAAGCAGGTCTTCAAGTTCATATAACAGAAATGGACTTGGATGTTTTGCCAAAGGTAGATGATTACAGTGGAGCAGAAATTAGCACTAATTACCAATATGACGAAAGACTAAATCCATATACTGAGGGCTTGCCTGACCATATCGCTAAACTCCATACAGAAAGGTACACAGAACTATTTGAAGTATTCGTAAAGCATAGTGATAAGGTAGCGCGTGTATCAACATGGGGCACAGTTGACAGTGAATCTTGGAAAAATGGATGGCCCGTAAAAGGAAGAACCAATTACCCCCTTTTATTTGATCGAAATTACTCTCCAAAAGAGGCCTATCATTCAATCATAAACCTCGCCTCATAAAAAAAGGGGCTAGAAGCCCCTTTTCTAATTCAACTACGAATGTTTATAGTTTGCCTTGGAGAGTTAAACGAATCATAGTGTCATTTAGTGTGTAATCAGTGAGTCTTTCTTCGATCTCCTGATACATCTCTTTCGCTTCATTGGTTATATTCTGTGCTTGAAGCGATATGTCCCACTTTTTGTTGATCTTATACGTTACTTTTCCATCAAGTGAAGCATATGGTTTTTGAAATTGAGCAGCATTCGCTTGTGTTAAATTATCATAGTAATCATCTCGGTAGTTGTAAGCCAATCGAGCAGAGAACTTATCATCTTCATAGTACACAATAGAGTTATAGCTGTTCTCAGAGAAATCCTGAAGACCAACAGGATAGCCTGTCCTAGTCAATTGCAACAGACTGCTATCAGTATAGGTATAGTTGAGCTGAACACCCATATTACTGAATGGATACGGCATAAAATCGAGCGGTCTGTCATATGCTAACTCAAAGCCTTTAAGTTTTGAGCTACCCGCGTTAATTTTGGTGGCTAAGTTATAGTAAATTTGAGAGCCAATTTCTGCGTCGCCAGCACTATTTGGAACTAGCACTGAATCAGGACAGTTTGTTCCATCGTCACGCACCTCCTCACCCTCTCCAGGATTAGCTGTGAAACACCTCTGAATGAACCCATCCTCAATTGCGTCTTTGTAGCTTTTTGTGAAAAATGCCGCTGAAATAAGACCGCCATCAGGGATGTAATA
>CEPL01053487.1_pt1 | contig 21231 bp, 18 predicted proteins | sample 530541 | NCBI WGS metagenome assembly CEPL01 (sample SAMEA2620339, study PRJEB7988) | marine metagenome | biome: marine biome (ENVO:00000447); feature: surface water layer (ENVO:00002042); material: "saline water (ENVO:00002010), including plankton (ENVO:xxxxxxxx)" | depth 5 m
TTGATAATTGGAAATGGCTCTAGTGGAAAAAAACATTTCAGTGCTTTGAAAAATATAAAAAAACAGCTGGAAGTTCAAAGTGTCTCTTCAAGAAAATTTCGAGGGAATATTTTAAATCAAGTTAAAGTTTTTGATCCAAACTACATTATAGTTTGTTCCCCATCAACCTACCATTTTAATCATTTAAAGATTATTGAGGAAATTTTTACTGGCAAGTTAGTTTTAATTGAAAAACCGCTTTTTGATAAAAAAAGGAAGGTGTCTAAAAAATTAAAAAATAGGTATTTTATAAATTATAATTTAAGATATCACCCTGTATTACAATTTATTAGAAAATATGTAAAAAATAGAAAAGTTTATTCTGTTCAATCTAGTTGCTCTACTTACCTGCCCAATTGGCGTAAAATCAATTATACTAAATCTGTAAGTGCTCAAAAAAAGTTGGGAGGTGGAGTAAAATTAGAGTTAAGTCATGAGATTGATTATTTGTTATGGATTTTTGGTAATTTTAGAACACTTTTTAGTCTGAATAAAAAGATATCTAATTTAAAAATGAATTGTGATGATATATTAATCTTAATTGGTTTATCAAAAAAGAAAACTTTAATAAATTTAAACCTAAATTTTTTTTCAAGAGAGGAAAAAAGAGAAATATTTATAAATGGTGACGACTTTACTATAAGTGGAGATTTGAAAAATAATAAATTATTGTTAACAAAAAACAATAAAAGAAAAAGTTTAAAGTTTAAAAAATTTAATATCGTCTCAAGTTTTCAAAAAGAACATTCTGATTTGATGGAAAAAAATTTCAGGATCTGTTGTAATTTACATCAAGCTTTAAAAGTGCAAAATATTTTAAATCAAATTAGATGGTCTAAATGAAAATTCTGTGCAGTATTTGTGCTAGAGGAGGATCTACCTCTCTTAAACACAAGAATATAAAAAAACTCTTTGGTAAGCCATTAATTTTATATTCATTAATTACAGCAAAAAAATCGAAATTATTTGATAAAATTGTTGTATCTTCAGACTCAAAAAAGATTTTAGATATATCAAAAAAATATTCTGATATGATTATACAAAGACCAAAAGATTTATCTCATGATAAAGCTCCAAAGCTACCAGCGATACAACACGCCCTAAAACAAGCAGAAATCTATTTTAAGAAGAAATTTGATCTTATAGTTGATTTGGATGCTACCGCACCTCTTCGAAATGTTTCTGATATAAAAGGTGCTTTAAAGAAATTTCTTAAAAATGATTATACCAATTTGGTAAGTGTATCGAGATCTAATAAAAATCCTTATTATAATATGGTAGAAAAAAAAAATAGTAAGATAAAGATAATAAAAAAATCAAACATAAATTTCTATGGTAGGCAACAAGCGCCAGAAATATTTGACATTAATGCATCAATATACATTTGGAAGAGAAATAATTTTTTAAAATTGAATAATATTATTAATAAAAAAACAGGTATATTTATAATGCCTAAATCTAGATCAATAGATATTGATGACAAATATGATTTCGAAATTGTAAAATTTTTTTTAAAAAGGTTTAAAAAATGAAATATTTTAATAAATTCAAATTAGATAAAAAAATAGCTTTTGTTCTAGGTGGATCTGGAACAATTGGTCATGAGGTTTGTAAAGCATTATCTGATGTGGGAGCAAAAGTAATTAATATTGATAAAAAAAAAAATATTAATCATAGGGATTATCCAAACATAAATTTTACCCAGTTCGATCTTAAAAATATTAAAAGATTTGACTTTTTCATTAAAAAAGTAATTGCTATGTATGGCATTCCAAATATATTTATAAATTGTTCTTATCCTTTTGATAAAAATTGGTCAAAAAGTTCGTTTAATCGAGTTTCTCTTAAATCTGTTATAAATAACACTAACCTTCATTTAATCTCATATATTTGGTGTGCAAGAGTGATCGCAGAAGAAATGAAATTGAAAAAAATAAACGGTTCTATAATTCAATTTTCATCAACATATGGAATTGTTGGTCAAAATTCTCGACTGTATATGGGCATGAATCTTAAAGAAAATGCAATTTACTCAGCAATAAAAGGAGGAATAATAAATCAAACAAAACAAATGGCAGCTTATTATGGTAAATTTAATATTAGAGTCAATTCTATAAGTCCCGGAGGTATAGAGGGAAAAATTGCAGGAAAAAAAAATAAACAAAATAAAAAATTTATAAATAGATATTCAAAAATGACACCTTTAAAAAGAATGGGAAGACCCCAAGATATTGCTCCGGCAACAATTTTTTTAGCATCTGAGGCAAGTTCTTATATTACTGGATCTAACATAGTAATAGATGGTGGGTGGACTATCATTTAAAAGATGCAAAAGAAAAAGATTATAATTTTAATTTTACCCATTAAATTAAGACCAATTGATATTGATAGATATGATGTTTTAGAACTTGAGAAAAACTCAAATGTTAAAGTTGAGATACATGAAGTAATAAACTTTTTGTATCCGGGATTTGAAAAAGCATTCATGAACACTATTAGAGATAAAAGATTGAAATCTTTTGAAACATTTGAATCATGGAAAAAAAATTTTCAAAAGATAATTAATGATTACAATGATATATTAATCTTAAAAAATATAAATTCAGATAGTTCAATTTCATTAAGATTTAATTTATTTTTTAAGAGATTTAAAAAAGTAAAAGTTTTTGAATTTTCATATGTGCAATCACCAAATAATTTTAAAAGAAATTTTTTAAAGCAGATAGAGATCTTTTTTGCAACTTTTATAACAAACCCAAAAAAAATTTTTATTCATATAAGGAGAAAATTTTATTTAACATTAGCAAAATGTTTAAAGGTCGAACCTGATTATTTTTTAAAAACTGGTCATGTTACGCGTAATATTTACAAAAATGCAAAAATTTACAATGGAAACAGCTTTGATTATAATATGTTTCTTAAACAAAAAAAAAATAAAATAATACTTAAAAAAAATTATGGATTGTTTTTAGAGTCACCATCACCCTTATATTCTGGAGATAGTTATTTAGATGGAGCAAAAGTTGGTGATTATGGTACTCCTGAAAAATGGTTTAAATCACTCGATAGATTTTTTAGTGCGATTGAAAAATATAAGAAAATAAAGATCAAAGTTGTTTCACACCCAAAAGTAAAACATAAAAGTCGTTTTCCATCTTATTATTATGGACGGGAAGTCCTTAAAAATCGTTTACCAGAAATAGCTAATAATGCTAAAATTTTTATCTCAAGAGATAGTGTTGGATTATCATTTGCTACTTTCTATAACAAACCTGCTGTCTTAATTTTTACTAATGAATTTATAGGAAAAAAAAATAATTTTTTAGAGCACCAAAATTTTTTTGCTAAAAATCTAGGCACTAAACCAATTAACATTGATACAAGATTGGATAAAAAAATTATCAATGAACTTTTTATGTATAACAAAAAAAAATACCAAAGATATATAGAAAAATATATATCAGTCAGAAAAGATAAAAAAAATAATTATAAAATTTTAAGTGATATAATTCAAAAATTATGAAAAAAAAATTTGGACTACATGAACCATATTTTGTAGGAAATGAAAAAAAATATTTGTTATCATGTATAAAGGATAACTGGGTATCAACCTCTGGAAAATTTTTAAGATTATTTGAAAAAGAGATATGTAAAAAAACAAAAGCAAAATTTGCAGTCCCAGTTTTAAATGGAACTATAGGACTTCATTTAAGTTTAATCTTATCAAAAGTAAATACTAATGATGAAGTTTTGGTACCAACAATAACTTTTGCTGCCACTGTAAATTCAATAATTTATTTAAAAGCAGAACCAATATTCATGGATGTTGATGAAAATTTTAATATTGATGAAAAGAAAACTATTGAGTTTATTAAGAAAAAAACTTGTTTGAGAAATGGCGAAACAATTAATTTAAAAACTAAAAAGAAAGTTAAGGCAATAATGATAGTTCACACTTTTGGAAATCCTGCAAATTTCGAAAATTTATATTTATTGTGCAAAAAAAGAAATATAAAGATTATCGAAGATGCAGCAGAAAGTTTGGGCTCTGTTTATAAAAAAGGAAAATTTAAAAATTGTCACACAGGAACTATAGGTGATTTTGGTGTATTTTCTTTCAATGGAAATAAAATTATAACAGCTGGAAATGGTGGAATTTTGTTAACTAAAAATAAAAATAATTATAACAAAGCAAATTATTTAATTACTCAATCAAAAGATGATAATATTAGGTTTATTCATAATAATGTTGGTTATAACTATAAGCTATCAAATTTAAGTGCAGCATTAGGTCTTGCACAAGTTGAACAATTAGAGTCTTTTTTAAAAAAAAAAAAAGAAATTAGGAATTTGTATAAAAATTATTTAAGAAATTCTAAAAATATTGAATTGATCGACACTCCAAAATATTCAAAAAATAATTATTGGCTAAATTTAATAAGAATTAAAACTAAAAAAAGTATACTAAAAGTTATTAGTGAATTAAAAAAATATAATATTGATACTAGGCCTATCTGGCAACCAAATCATCTTCAATTACCATTTAGAAAGTTTAATAGATTTAATCTAAAAAATTATAAAACTAATATTAAGGACGTCTTATGTATACCATCTAGTGCAAGCTTAAAAAAAAAGGATATTAAAAAAATTTCAAATATCATAAAAAAAATTTGCAAATAGTTGCACTCACTATCTATGATTTTCGAAATGTATAAATTAAAGAAATTTTACCGCTAAATTAAAAATATTCCTCAGGTAGAATCAAACCAGATATTTTCTCAAAAATTTTATTTGATTTTTTAAAAAAGAACTTAATCTTTCTTTTTTCTTTATTACTAATATCTGCTTTAATTTCTTTCATAAAATATTTTTTGATTAACGATTTTATTCCCTGAGGTAATATTTTTTTTAAATAAAATATTGAATACAGTTTTTGTAATTTTGTAAAATATTCTGAGTAGACGTAAATTTTATTTTGATTTCTGTCAAGTTGATTAACTTTTTCTTTTTTTAAAAGATCTTCAAATTCATCCCAATCAATTGATAAAAAATTTGAAATTTTTTGAAGAAAGGCTGGTTTATCATTCTTCAATTCTTCATACAAAAAAATACCCACATCTTTTCTCTCAAAGTAATTAAGTAATTCGCTCAAAGTATTGTCATAAAAATAATTACTAAAAAAAGTTTTTTCGGGTTGTTTATTGAGTATTTCTGTATCACTCAAATTTATCAATTCTTTAAAACTTTTCACGCTAAAATTGTTTGAAATTTCTGAGAATGCATGGTGATATTGAGACTCAAGAACATCAAATTGATTTCGTATAACAAAAAAAACCTTAAATTTTATTCTACTATTATATAAATTTAGTAGCTTTTTCATTTTGATTAAGTTTTGAAAGTAATTAATACCATACGTCAAAAATTTTTCTGAGGATATTAAATTTACTTTGTCTTCACTTAAACTTAGATCTTTAAAAAGGAAATCTACATTTTCAATATTTATGTCTTTTTTAACATCAATTTTATTAATAAATGACATTTTCTCATATGAAAAAAAAGGTTTTGAGCTCTCGTGATAATATTTGGGGCCTAAATAATTTATGTTCCCATTTTTTTCAAAAAAATTTTTTTGTAGAAAAGTTGTTCCTGTCCTTGGGTAGCCTATATGAAAAATTACTCTCATTAAAACTATATTATAAATTTGATTTAAAAAATAATTTATTATAATAAAATTCAAATGATTGAAAAGACATTTAGACTAGATATTCAAAGTTTAAGAGCAATTTCAGTTCTTTTAGTAATATTCTATCATTTCAATTTAGTTTTTAATAATCATCCATTATTTTCAGGAGGTTTTATAGGTGTTGATATTTTTTTTATCATTTCAGGCTACGTAATCTCAAATATAATATTAATTGAATTAGAAGAAAAAAAAAATTTTGATTTTATAAATTTTCTTGAAAAAAGATTAAGAAGACTAATTCCAGCTCTATATTTTTTGCTAATTATAATTTTTATTTTTGGTTTTTTTCTTTTAATACCTGAGAGCTTTTCAGAATTATCTAGTGAAATAATTTCTAATGTTTTTATATTATCGAATTTTTATTTTTGGGAAAGTCTTGCTCAATATGGTGCAATTTCTGGGATGGAGAGACCCCTTCTTCATACTTGGTCCTTATCTGTTGAGTGGCAATTTTACATAATTACTTCTCTTATATTTTTTCTTTTTAAAAAAAAATTAGAAAATTATTTTAATCTTTATTTCCTTACTTTATTTGTTGTCTCGTTTGTTTTAAACTTCTTTATTTTAACTAATCAAATAAATTTTAATTTTTTTTTTTCAGGCTCCAGATATTGGGAATTTGTATTGGGAATTTTGATAAGATATAATCAAACTAAAGCTATTATGCTTTTTAGAAATTTTTTAGACGATAATAAAATAAACTATATTCTTTTTATATCATTCTTTATTATAATTTTTTTTTCGTTAAGTTACCAATTTTTAGAAAATCAAAAATTTTTTTTTATTTTAGCAATGATTAGTTCATCAATTATTATACTCCTTGGTAATACGAAGTCCTATTTTTCAAAATTTTTTAATTCAAAAACTCTTGTATTTATAGGGGGAATTTCTTACTCTATGTATATTTGGCATTACCCAATCGCATCTTTCTTTTATACAACCGGATATGAATATTATTTCAATAATTATATAAAGTTAATTGCTATCTTACCATTATTTTTTATATCAATTTTTTCATATAATTTTATTGAAAATAAATTTAGAAATTCATTAATCATAAATCGTAAAAATTTTTTAATTTTATTTATTTCTTCTTCAATTTTTTTAGTTTTGTTATCTATGATAACAATTAAAAATGATGGTATATTTGAACGTATTAAAATAACGCATCATCAAAAAAATTTTATAATTAATTTTGATAAAGACAGAAAAGATCCTGGATTTTATCCAGAAGCCTTTCCAGCGAAAATTGATGATACAAAAAAAACAATTTTAGTTTTAGGAAATTCACATGGTGGAGAATATTTTGAATTAGTCTCAAACACCAAGTATTTGAAACAAAAATATAATATGATTTATTCCCATATTCAAATTAGATGCTTAAAAAATTTGATTAATGGTATAAATAAAAGTAATTGTTTTAGAAAACTTGATTTTTCTAAAGAAAATGATTTTCAAAAAAAAATTTCATTATTAAAAAAAGTTAACATTGTAATTTTAAAAACTAAATGGAGCGAGAGGGATATAGAGGTTTTGCCAGATGTCATTAAGTTTTTGAAAAAGAAAGGAATAATTGTTATTGTTGGATCAGAAAATCCTTTTTTTAAAATAATAAATAATGAAAATTTTAAACCAGAGAAAAAATATAAAAGCAGTATTCTTGTTCATGCTTTATTTCAAAAAAATACGATTGTAGACAAGTATTATATCTCAAAATCAAAATTGCCAAACAACCAAGATTTAATTAAGATGGAAAAAGAATATTTCAATAAAATTGATTGGGAAAGATATATGCTGAATAATGATCAGCTGAAAAAAATTTCTACTGAAAATGATGTAATTTATTTTAATGATATTGAAGTTTTCTGTAATTTAGCAGCAGAACGTTGTGATGTTTTAGCTGACAATAATAAAATTCATTGGGATGAAAATGGACACACAACTTTGAAATCAAAATTGCACTTGTCAAATAGATTAATTAAAAATACAAAACTTATGGATTATCTTTAATATTTTTAGAGATACTAAGTTACAAGACTTAAGTAACCATGAAAATAAAACGACCAGATTGGACTAAACAATTAGAAAGAAAAAAATCAAAAAAATGGATAGATAAAAATGAGAATTCTGATGAACTTCTTGCTAAAGTTAATATTACCAATTTAAAAAGTATAACTTTAAATGATATTTTTGCATATCCTGATCTTGGAAAGTTATATTTAGCATTAAGTAAAAATTTAAAAATAAATTATAAGAAAATTTTACTTACAAATGGTGCTGATGGTGCAATTAAACTTGTTTTCGATACTTTATATAATAAAAAAAAATTTACTGTATTGAGATTTGAACCAAGTTTTGCAATGTATAAAATTTATAGTAAACTATATTCAACGAGGGATATTGTAGTTGATTATAAAAATATAAATGGTGAACCAAATTTAAATTTACTTTTAGTAATTCAAAAAATAAAAAAATTTAAGCCAAACTTAATTTTGCTAGCAAACCCTAATAGCCCCACTGGTACATTAATAAATAGTAAACAATTAGAAAATATAATTAAAATTGCAAAAAATAATAATTGTTTTGTATTAATAGACGAAGCTTATTTTCCATACTCTAAACTATCTTTCATAAATAAAGTTAACAAATATAAAAATTTAATTATAGTTAGAAGTTTGAAAGCTTTTGGTTTATCAGGTATGAGAGTTGGTTATTTAATTTCAAATGTTGACTTAATAGAAAAGATTTCAAGTTATAGACCCCTGTATGAAATAAATTCACTGGGTGCTTTTTTATTTTTAAAACTATTAAAGAACTATTCTATTGTAAAAAAATCTGTAAATAGACTTCTTTCAGATAAAAATTATTTTACATTTGAATTAAAAAAAAGAAATATTAAATTTATAAAAAGTTACGGAAATTTTATTCATATTAAAATAAAGAAAAATAGAGAAAAAATTTTGAAAAATATATCAAAGAAATTTTATATAAGAAATAATGAAACGCATAATTCACTAAAAGGTTTTTCGAGAATAAGTTTAACTACTAAACAAAATTATAAGTATATTTTGCAAATTTTAGATAAGTATAAAAATGAAAAGTGATTTAAAATTAAAATTAGCACTTCCTACTGATGCAATCAGCATGGATATTGAAACCTCATTTCTAATTGGTTTAGATTGGGGTATTAATGTTTATGAACTCAAAAGACTTTTTAATAAAAGATTACCATCTTTCAATCAATCAGATGTTGAGTATATAAAAAGATCAGTTAAAAAAAATAACATTAAAATCTGCTCGCTTTCGCCAGGTTTTTTTAAAGATAAAATAGACTCAGATTTAACTAAAAATGAAATAAGTAATTTTGATAAATTATTAGATTTTGCGGATGAATTTGAAACTAATAAGATCATAGTTTTTGGTTTTCAATATGAAAAAGTCGACAATTTTCCCTCAAATAATATTCTGCCTAAAATACTAGATATTTATGAAAAATTATTAAAAAAATGTATCAAAAGAAAAATTACTTTACTCGTAGAAAATGACAGGGGACATTATGCAAATAATAAAAATATTTTAGTAAAAATTTTTCAAGAATTATCAGATGGTAATTTTAAATTGAATTGGGATCCTTGTAATTGTATAGGAGAAAAAGACTCAGAGTTGCCTTTTCCAGATTTTTATAATTCTATTAAAGATAAAATTGGCCATTTGCACATTAAAGATGCAATTAGATTTGAGGAAAAGTTTAAGAATATAATGATAGGCGAAGGTGAAGTTAATTGGAAAGATCAAATAACAGCCTTAAAAAAAGATAATTATTCTGGCTACTATGTAATTGAACCACATTTTGGTCACAGAATTCATAGTACCCATAAACACATTGAGTCATTTAAAAAAATATATAGTGAGGCATAAAACAAAATTTAACCTTTTTGATGATATTAGCAAAAATTTTTCAAAAAAAAAAAATCAAACAGTAATTAGGACAGGTACCTTGTTAAAAAAACTCTCGATTATTATTGTAAGAAAACTCAATAGTTAAATTAATTATTTTTTTTTAAAAACAAAAATTCCTTGAAAACATACAAAATCCAACTTTGAATCTAAAAAGTCGTTTAAAGCATCCTCCGGCTTCATGACCATTGTTCTACCATGTTTATTAAATGAGGTATTAACAACTACTCCATAACCAGTAAGCTTCTTGATTTCTTTTAGAATTTTATAATAATTTTCATTATCATTCTTTTCAACAAACTGTGGTCTAGCTGTATTATCTATGTGAATTGCTGAAGGTAAAATTTTGGCAAATTCTTTTTTCATTCTAAAAGCGCAAGTCATATGTTTATTTTTATATGATTTTTCAAAAAGTTTTTCTCTATCCTCTTCTAAAATTGATGGACAAAAGGGTTGGAAATTAGGCCTACCTTTTACAACGCTATTTATTCTTTCTTTTGTCTTTAAACTTCTCGCATCTCCTATTATACTTCTATTTCCAAGAGCTCTTGGTCCAAATTCCATTCTCCCTTGAAACAAGCCACCTATTTTTCCCTCAGTTATTAATTTTGCAAAATCTTCATGCCATAAAAAATTTGTAACATCCTCAATTTCAATTTTATCTTTAAATTTTTTAAGTGTTTCTTTAATTTCATCATTATTATAATAAGGTCCCCAATAAGGCATTTCAAATTTAGATTTTTTAAAAGAATCGAAGTTAATCTTTTTCTCTTTTTTTAAACTTAAAATAAGAGCACCCAGACCAGCACCGCTATCTGTCATTGCAGGTATAATATATAAATTTTTTAATCCTGACTCCTCATATAATTTCATGTTGAGTTTGACATTTGCAAAGTTTCCACCTGATAGACAAATATCATAAATCTGGTATTGATTAATTAGTTTTTTGACATAGTTTAAAATTATATTTTCTAAGTATCCTTGAATCGCAGCAGCAATATTTTCTCTACCAATTTCAACTTGAATATTAGAAATATTTTTTTCAAGATAATCGATAACGTCCTCATTAATGATTATTTGATTGTTTTCAGAAATTGAAGTTGAACTAATTAAATAATCATAAAGTTGATTATTTTTTGTAGACCCATATGCCGCCAAAGCTTCGACCTTCCCTTCGTCTGAATTTGGAGTGAAACCCAAAAAAGCGGTAAAAAAAACATATAATCTACCAATTGAAATTACTTCATTTCTAGTATTAACAAAGACTTTTGATGATGTTAATTCTTTTAACTTTTCTTTTTCGCACAAGAAAACTTTTGAAAAATGATCATCACCAACTAGATCTAAAGAAATGCTCAGACATTTATTAAATGGTGAAAAAAAGTATGAACTTATACAATGAGTAGTATGGTGATCGTTAAAGTTTATTTTAGTAATATCTATTTCATTTTGTTCTAAATCATCTGATAAATAGTCTTTAATAGTATCTTTGAATCCTTTCTTTTGATTTTTAAATATTAAATATTTTAAAATCATTGCAAATACACCAAGAGAAAAAGGAATTTTTGCTAAAAGTTTTAATAAAAGATTAAATTTACCATATCCTAAAATTTTTTTTTGCTGTTTTATTTCAGATAGATTAAAAAGTTTTCTTATTTTTTTCTCAATTTTTTTCTTTAAAACAAATTTTGGATTTGAAAAAAATATTTCATTTTTATAACAAAGTGAAAATTTTAAATTATTTTTATCAATGTTTTGATATTTAGATAAACAATCCACACTTTTTTTAATTGAAGTACCATCATGCTTAAAACGTGTTAATCTTTCTTCATCTATCGCAAAAATATTATCTCCATCAAAATAACTTATGGAAGCATCATGACCCATTATATTTATTCCAACAATATCCTTCTCTTTAATCATTGAGCCTCTTTTTTTGACCAGATTTGATTAAAACAGTCTTTAAATTTTTCAGATTTTATAGTTATATCACTATGTTTTGATACGAATTCAAAATCATTTTCTAATAAAATTTTTTCAATAGTTTTCTTGTGATGATAAAAATTTTCATTTACTTCAATAAAAATACTTTTAATTTTTTTTAAGGTTTTGTTAGCACCTTGTAAAATTAAATGTTCGATACCATCCACATCGATTTTTAAATAATCTGGATAAGGTAGAGAATATTCTTCTATAAATTTATCAATAGTAGTTCCAGGTACTCTAAACTTAAATATGGTTTGAATTTTTTTTCCATCATGAGAATAATCTTCTTTGAAAGTTGATAAAGCCCCACCTATATCAATATTAGACATATTCATTTCTGAGATAGTTTTTTTTGTGTATAATGGGTTTGGTATTATTGTTATTTTGTCAGATAAATTATTTAAATAAATATTTTTAGATAAATTCTCAAGATTAAATACTGAAGGTTCAAAACTGAAAGTTTTGGCGTTCATTTTTTTTGATGCATAACAACTATATAAGCCAATATTTGCTCCAACATCATAAAAAACACTTTCTTTTTTGAAATTATCAATCCATTCTATTATTTCAGGTTCTTTTGAAAAAAAGGTTTTTACTCTATAAAGTATTAATTGATTAGGTATATAAAAAGACAGATTTGAATTATCTAATTTTACAATTTTTTTTCTTTGAGAAATTATACTATGAAAAATATCATTTAACTTCAAACTTCGATCAATTTTGAAAATTAATAATGAAAAATGATATACTATCTTTTTTAAAATTTTCATTAAAATTATTAATTTTTTTTTTTCACTCGTTTTTAATATTTTATTATCTGAGTCATTTTAAAATATTTTTATATTTAGAAATTTAATTCTTTTAATTTAAATAATCATAATTTACAACATTTTCTAAATTTCAAATATTTTTACACTTTATCATGTGGTAATAAGATTATATTTTGTTAAAAAGTCATATAGTGAAGCATAAAATTAAAAAAATTAATGTAGGTATTATTGGAATCGGAAGAATTTCTTTACATCATATTAATTGTATCATTTCTGAAAAAAATTTCTTTTTGTCGGCTATATGTGATTTAGATAAATTAAAATTAAATAAATTTATAAAAAAATATAAGACTAGGGGATATCTCAATTATAAAGAGATGTTATCAAAGCATCAAGAAATAAACTTGGTAATTATAGCAACACCTTCTGGGATGCATTATGAACATGCTAAAGATATTATCATAAGATTTAAAAAGAACCTAATTATCGAAAAACCACTCACTCTTAAAATTAGTCAAGCCAAAGAATTATTTAAATTATCAGATAAAAAAGGAGTTAAAATTTTTCCAGTTTTTCAAAATAGATATAATCTTGCGGTTAGAAGAGTAAAAAAATCAATCAAGTTAAAAGAAATTGGTGATATTAGAATTGTAAATGTCAGAGTTAGATGGTGTAGACAACAGCAATATTACAACATGTCCCCTTGGAGAGGAACTTACTCCCATGATGGAGGAGCTTTAACTAATCAGGGTATTCATCATATTGATTTATTAAGATATTTATTTGGTGAAGTAGAATACGTTAATTGTCAAATGAAAACTCTTGGCTCTAAAATTCAAGTTGAGGATACGATTGTAGCAACTTTTGGATTTAAAAATGGTGGAGTTGGAACACTTGAAATAACAACAGCAGCAAGACCTATTGATTATGAGGCATCAATTTCTTTATTAGGATCTAAAGGCATGATTCAGATTGGAGGTATAGCAGTTAATAAGCTTGAAATTTTTACCCCAAAGCAAAATGATATAAATAAGTTTTCTGAAAGCTTCAAAAGAAATTATTATGGATTTGGTCATAAATATTTGTACAAATCAATTAGCAATTATTTCTTCAGAAAAAAAAAGTTTTTAATTTCATATAATGATTGTGTAAAGACACTTCAATTATTACATTGTTTCTATAATTCAGCCGAACAAAATAAAAAAGTATATTTTAAAAATTCGAGAGACTCAAAAAAGTTAGGAAGAAAAAACGACAAAATATCGAAACTATATAGGTTTTATGAAAAATAATGGAAAAGTTTTAGGTGTTATACCTGCAAGACTTGCAGCCTCTAGATTTCCTAACAAACCATTAAAAAAAATTACAAATCTTACAATGTTAGAACATGTTTATGAAAGAGCAAAATTAGCCAAACAAATAAAGTATTTAACAATTGCTACATGCGATAAAAAAATTTTTAATTTCTCAAAAAGTAAAAATTATAATGTTATTATGACATCAAAAAAACACGTGCGTGCATTAGATAGGGTTTACGAAGCATCCAAAAAGTTATCAACTAGACTTAGATTAAAATCAGATGATATAACGATTTGCATACAAGCAGATGAACCTATGCTAGATCCAAAAATGATTGACAAATCGATTTTGTTTTTAAAAAAAAACAAAAAAGCTAAATGTACTCTCTTAGGAATGAAAATAAAAAATAAAGATCAATTTTATGATAAAAATATTTTAAAAATTGTACATAACTTAAATGGTGAAGTTGTTTACACTAGTAGGTCACCAATTCCTAATTGTAAAAAATTTTCGAAAAAAATTGGTGCAAGAAGAATTTATGGTATTTTCGCTTTTAGGAATTTTTTTCTTAAAAAATTTTATTATACAAAACCATCTCCTCTTGAATTATCTGAAGCATGTGACTCTAACAGAATCTGTGATAATGGTGGAGGACAATTTGTTGTAAAATATAATTATCTAAATTCGTTTTCTGTGGATACAAATGTAGACTTAAAAAAAGTGAAAAAATTTATTAAAAAAGATAAAATTTTTAAAAAATTTAAAATTTAATATGAGTTTATTGTCAGTTGGTGTTATTGGTTATGGTGTAGTTGGAAAAAGAAGAATTCAATATATTTTGCAAAGTAAAAAATTAAAACTGAAATATATATCTGATGTAAAATTTAGAAAAAATTATTCAAAGGATAAAATAAATTATTTTAGAGATTACTTAGATCTTATAAACAATAAACCAAATCTTGTATTTGTTACATTGCCAAATTATTTGGCTGCAAAAGTTACTAAATTATGTCTAAAAAATCACATACACGTTTTTTGTGAAAAACCACCCGGTAGAAATGTGGCTGATATTAAATCAGTTATTAAACAAGAAAGCTTAAACAAAAAAATAAAATTGAAATATGGTTTTAATCATAGATACCATGGCTCTATCAAAAAGGCTAAAAAAATTATTGATGATAAAACTTTTGGAAAAATTTTAAATATAAGAGGTGTTTACGGAAAAAGTAAAATAGTCACTTTTGGTAAAAATGAGTGGAGATCTTCTAGAGAAAAAGCTGGAGGAGGTATTCTGTTAGATCAAGGCATACATATGCTTGATCTAATCTGTTTTTTTGCTGGAAAGTTTAATAAATATAAATCATTTATATCGAATAAATTTTGGAGATATGATGTTGAAGATAGTGCTTTTGCACTAATGAAAAATAATACTGGAATTATTGCATCGATACATTCAACAGCTACTCAATGGAAGCACAAATTCAACATTGAAATTACTTTGGAAAAAGCTACCTTGATACTTTCAGGAATTTTGTCTGGTTCAAAATCTTATGGTCAAGAGAAGTTGATTATTTTGAATAAAAAAAGAGATAAATTTCGTAAAAAAACTTTTAAATACTATAAAGATAACTCATGGAAGGACGAAATATCTGAATTTACAGATATAATATTTAATAATAGCAAAGTGATAAATGGCAATAGTTATCAAGCCCTAGAAGTAATGAAAATGATTCAAAATATTTACAATAATGATAAAGAATGGAAAAAAAAGATTAATGAAAAAAAATAAATTTTTTAAAGATAAATCGTTAAATCTTGTGAGATTTTCTGAAAAATATATTGAATATTTGAGTTTTATTTTAAAACAATTGGACAAAAAAAAAATTGAAAAATTTGAAAAGCTTTTAGAATTAGCTAGAAAAAAGAAACAAACAATTTTTATTGCTGGAAATGGTGGTGCAGCAGCAACATCAATTACAATGGCAAATGATTTAGGATTTGATATTTTAAAAAAAACTAAGATTAAAAAAACATTTAAATTACAAAGCTTAAATGATAATCCATCAGTTTTAACAGCAATAGCTAATGATACAGGTTATGAAAATATTTTTTTAAATCAGTTAAAAATATATTATAAATCTGGTGATCTCTTAGTTTTATTATCAGCATCTGGAAATTCCTTAAATTTAATTAAAGCTTGTAATTGGGTAAAACAAAAAGGTGGTAAAACAATCGGTATTTTAGGCTTTAATGGAGGAAAATTACTTAAAAAATGTGATTTAACAATACATATAAAGACAGAAAAAAATGAATATGGACCAGTTGAGGATACACAATTAATTTTAAATCATATTCTCGCACACTGGTTTCAAAAAAAATACGTTAAGTAATTTTTAATGTTTAATAAAAGCACAACAATCCATTTGGATGATATTAAGATTGATTTGTTTGAATATATTGATGAAAATTCAGATTTTTTAAAAAATCAATATTTAGAGTATGTTTTCGAAATTGGTAATTTGAAACTTGATAATCAAAAATTAAGAAAAGTTTTAGAGTATAATAACCATTCTTTATGGGAAATGTCGCTTATTAATGAAAAAAATATTTATAAAAATAATAATGTTTTCAAAACTATAAAATATTTAGCATTAAGAAAAATTCTTTTTGAAAATATCAGTAAAAAAATTCAAATTTTTTTTCTTGAAAAAGATTTGGAAAATATAATTAAAAAAGAATTTGACACTAAAAAATTAATTTTTTTAAATTCAGAATTTTCATTAAAAAATAAGCTTAAAAAAAGTATAATTAAAAGTGATATATTTAATTACTTATATTTCCTATATTTTTTTATAAAAAATTGCAATTTTTCAAAAAAAAATAAAAGTAATTTTTTAAAAAAAAAGATCTTTATTTTTTCTTATTTTACTCATTATGATAATATCAAATTTTCTAATGGATCCTTTTTTCCAAAACAATGGGCTGGTTTATTGAAATTATTAGATAAAAATTTTAATTTTATTCAATTATTTCTTCCAAATAAAGATTTTAAGTTTTTTTTTCAAATAAAAAGTTTCTTAGAAAATAAGAAAATTAATAATTTGAATGCTCAAAATTTCCTTAATAATATAATTTTTTTTGAATATTATTCTCAGATAAGAGAAAATTTTAAAAAATTTAAAACAAAAGTCTTATTTTCTGAAATAGAAAAATTATTTAAAAAAAATCAAAAATACGAATTTTTTTTCCTTATAAATAAAGATCTTTTTATTTCCTCTTTTTCTGGATATACGCTTTTACAAAATTTACTTTGGATAAGTGTATTTGATAATTTATTATCAAACATTCCAAAACATGATTATGGAATTTTTTTATATGAGAATCAGCCTTGGGAAAAAGCATTAATTACAAGTTGGAAAAAATTTAAACATGGTAAATTAATTGGATATTCACATACAACTATAAATTACTGGCACCTAAATTATTTCAATGCCTTAGATTATAATACCTCAGATAATTTTGAAAAATTTAATCCAAATTATATTGCTGTTTCGAGTCAAACTTCTAAAAATTTTCTATTAAATCAATCAATTAATTCAGAAAAGATTCTAGAAGTTGAAGCGTTAAGATATTTATGGATATTAGAAAAAAATTGTGAGCCAAAAAAGAAAAGGAATAAAGAAATTTTATTTTTAGGAGATTATAAAAATACAACAAATAAAAAATTAATTGAAATTTTGAAAAAGTTGAAGATTTCTCTAATTGATTTAGGTTTCAATATAACTTTTAAACCACATCCCGCAACTTTTGTTAAAGATATTGATAAAGATATTCATCAAACCAATGATGATTTGGAATTAATTGTAGACAGATTTGATTTTGTTATTTCATCAAATACAACTTCAGCAATTATAGAGGCATTAAGTTGTGGTAAAACAACTTTTTTGTTTAAGGATAAAAATAATTTTGATTTATCACCTTTGAAAAATACTATATTAGAAGAGAAAATTAATTTTTTTTATACCGATAAAGATTTACTAAATAAAATTGATAACAATAATGATAAAATCAAACCAATAAAATATTATTATTTGAATAAAGATTTAAATAGATGGAAAAAAATATTAGAAATAAAAAATTAAATAAAAAATATAATTTACTAATAACAGCAATCCCATTCATTCCAATTATTAAAAGGTTTGAAAAAAAAATAAAAAAAAGAGGAATAAATTACACCTTGCTTAAAAGTAGTCAGCAAGTAAGTGAAAAACAATTTTTAAAAATTATTCATAAGTATGATGCAATTTTATCCGGAGATGACGAAATTACAAAAAAAGTAATTGATAAAGCCATAAATCTAAAAGTAATTTCAAAGTGGGGTACTGGGATAGATTCAATTGAACATGAATATGCAAAAAAAAAGGGTATTAAGGTTTTTAATACACCAGGAGCATTTACTAATGGTGTTGCTACTATGGCTATTTCAATGATTTTAGCTTTTTACAGAAAAATAATAATTAATCATAATGACATAAGAAAAAATATTTGGAGTAAATATTCTGGAGAAACGATATTAAATAAAAAAGTTGGTTTAATAGGAGTTGGTAGAATTGGAAAAAAGATTATTGAAATGCTCCAAGGTTTTAAAACAATAAATTATATTAATGATACAAAAAAAATTAATCAAAAATTTTTAAGAAAATTTAAATTAAAACATAAAACGAAAAAGTTTATATTTAAGAATTGTGATATAATCATAATAGCAACAGATTTAAATAAAACTTCATTCAAAATTATTAATAGAAAAACAATTAACTTTTTAAAAAAAAAACCATTGTTAGTAAATATTGGAAGAGGAGGATCTATTGACAACCAAGCTCTATTGAAATCTCTTAAGCAAAAGAAAATTAAGGGTGCTTGTTTAGATGTTTTTGAAACAGAACCATTATCTAAGAATAATCTATTAAAAAAATTTGATAATTGTATTTTAACTAGCCACAACGCTTTTAATACAAAAGATGAAGTTGAGTTTGTAAATAAAAACACCCTAAATAATATTTTTAAAGGTTTAAATGTTAATGCAGAAAATATTAAGAAAATTTAAGAATAAAAGAATAATAGTTACCGGACATACTGGTTTTAAAGGATCATGGTTATCTCTTTGGCTTTATTTGTGTGGAGCAAAAGTGATGGGTTTATCTAATGGAATATTGACAAAACCATCACATTTTAAATCTATTAAAATGAGTGGAAGAATCATATCAAAAAGGGTTGATATTTGTGATGTAAAAAAAATAAAAAAAATTTTTTTAAATTTTAAACCAGAATTTGTTTTTCACTTAGCAGCCCAATCATTGGTAAATAAATCTTATTCAAATCCAATTGAAACGTATAAATCAAATACATTTGGAACATTAAGTATTTTAGAATCTTTAAAAGTATTAAAAAATAAATGTGTGGTAGTTTTAATTACTAGTGATAAAAGCTATAAAAATCTTGAAATAAAAAGAGGCTATAAAGAAAATGATTTGCTTGGAGGAATTGATCCCTATAGTTCCTCTAAAGCTTCAGCCGAGTTAATAATACAAACGTATATAAAATCTTTTTTTAGTAAAAAAAAAAACTTATCCTTAGCTGTTGCTAGAGCTGGAAATGTAATTGGAGGTGGTGATTGGTCTTTAGATAGACTAATACCTGATTGTATTAAATCATGGTCAAAAAACAAAAATGTTATTTTGAGAAATCCAAATTCAACAAGACCTTGGCAACACGTTTTAGAAGCGTTATCAGGATATTTAATTTTGTCTATTCAACTATCTAAAAATAAAAAATTGAATGGTGAAGTTTTTAATTTTGGACCTTCAAATAAAAAAAATTACAGCGTATTAAATGTTGTTAAAAATATGAAAAAAGATTGGAAAAGTGTATCTTGGAAAGTGGGTAAAAGAAATAAAACTTTTTATGAAAGCAATCTACTTAAATTAAACTCTATTAAAGCTAAAAAAAAGTTAAATTGGAAATGTATTTTAACATTTAGAGAAACAATTAATTTAGTAATAACTTGGTATAAAGCTTTTTATGGTAAAAAATTAGATATGGAAAATGTTTCAATTGACCAAATAAGATTTTATGAAAAGATTTTTGTGAAAAGGATTAAATAAATTGAAAGTTGTTATTTTAGCAGGTGGTATGGGGTCAAGAATATCAGAATACACAAAGTCAATTCCAAAACCAATGATAAAAGTTTTGGGCAAACCAATAATCACACGAATAATGGATCATTATGCTAGTTATGGTCATAAAGATTTTTATATAGCAACAGGCTATAAATCTAAAATTATTGAAAATTACTTTAAAAACAAAAAAAATAGAAAATATAATATTAATATAATTAATACTGGTTTGAACACTATGACAGGGGGAAGAATTAAGAGATTAAGTGAATATTTAAATGAAACTTTTTTAATGACTTATGGAGATGGTCTATCGAATGTTGATATAAATAAATTGATAAAATTTCATAAAAAAAATAATAAACTAGTCACTTTAACCTCAGTAAGACCACCAGCTAGATTTGGAGCAATTAAAATAATGAAAAATTATGTAAAATATTTTCGTGAAAAAAATAGTTTGGATGAGGGTTGGATAAATGGAGGTTTTTTTGTAATTGAGCCAAAATTTTTAAAGTTTATTAATGGTGATAATACCTTCATGGAACAAGAGCCTTTAAAAAAAATTTCAAAAAAGAAACAGTTAGTCGCATTTAAGCATTATGGTTTTTGGCAGTGTATGGACACACTACGAGACAAAGAAATTTTAGAAAAAAAAATTAAAAATAAAGAGCATCTTGAAACAAAATAAAATTCTTATTACAGGTGGTACAGGATTTATTGGATATCATCTTGCTAAAAAATGTTTAAAGCTAAATTGGTCTGTAGATAGCATTTCAACAAATTTGCCAAAAAAAATCAGAAAATTAAAAAAAGTAAAGTATATAAAACTTGATATTTCAAAAAAATTAAAAATAAAAAAAAAATTATTGTCTAACTATGATTATGTAGTCAATCTTGCAGGTTACGTAGATCACTCTAATAAAAATAAAACTTTAAGAAGTCATTTTAACGGGTGTAAGAACATTGCTGAATTTTTTTTGAACTCAAAGATTAAAAGATTTATACAAGTTGGTTCATGTATTGAGTATGGAAAAATTAAATCACCTCAGAAAGAAAATGAAGTAAAATTTTCAAAAACTTATTCATATTATGGAAAAGCAAAATCACTTAGTACAAAATTCTTATTAAGTCTTCATAGAAAATTTAATTTTCCGTCTACAATTTTAAGATTATATTTAGTTTACGGACCAAAACAGGATCTAAATCGTATAATTCCAATTACAATAGATAATGCAATTAAAAATAAAGAATTTGATTGTTCTCC